>Ga0209700_103862_pt1 | contig 28019 bp, 18 predicted proteins | sample SiratroredBW_FD_187528 | JGI IMG/M metagenome (GOLD analysis project Ga0209700, IMG submission 187528) | Root nodule microbial communities of legume samples collected from California, USA - Siratro red BW (SPAdes) (version 2) | ecosystem: Host-associated > Plants > Roots > Nodule | place: USA... | reverse complement strand
ATTGAGTCAATTTATTAAACTAACAAAATCATATTATGCATAATTTTTTAACATGCATTATTACGTATTTAAGTATTTCAAAATATATTATAACTTTATATATATATATATATATATATATATATAAATATATATATATATCATTAAATTTTAAATAGAGAAATCAGTTTAAAAAAGTAAAAACAAAAAAGGAATTGAATAACAAAGTAAATTCTAAAATGAAAAAACAAATATGTTTTTACTTCTAAAATCAAAAGTAAATTATTGTAAACATAACATTTGTTTGAATAACTAAATCACTGCTTTAGAGATTTTAAAGGCACTTAGTAGGATAAAATAAAAAAGACATTAATAAATTATTATTAAATTAAGCTCTAGATTATTAATAAATCCTATACCCTAAACATCATCCATCAACACAATAGTGCAAGGCTATAATGGCTAATGCAGAATCTCTCCAACTCAGAAGAGTCTCTTAACTTAGTTACTTATAAATAAGTTATTTTATCTTCTACCTAAATTCCTTACTACAAAACCACGCAAATGTTAAAGTCCACTATAATAACTATTTTTATAGACAGGGTTTTAATCTCTTCCAAAAGATCAATTTGTTGTGTTTTGAAAGTTATTTTTCTTATGTTTGAAAGTTATGTTTCTTATGTGGTATATTAAAGGAAAAATTGCAGTCCCACAAAATTGGAGTTATGTTTCTTAAAATTGTTAAATAATATTCATATTTTTTAATTTTAAAATAGATATTCTCTTTTTTTTTTATAAAATGATACTTATATTCTTTTTTTTTTTATAAATTTTAAATGTACATTCATCTATATTTTTAATGAATAATATTCATTGTTTATATTTTTTAGAAAGCGACATTCATTTTTTCATGCATAGAAATAATATTTTATCTTTAGTTTATAAGAAATGTATTAAATTTTATATTTTAAAATTTGACTTTTAGTTTTCGTAATTTTTAATAAGGTTTAGTTAATAATATTTATAAATAAAATAAGAAAAGTGAATGTTATTTTATTAAAGATATAAGAGAGGTAGATGTTATTTATTAAAAATATAAGAAATAAATGTTTTTTAAAATTAGAATAAGTGTAAGCCCCTAAAAAAAAAGTGTAATTCTCCTTATATTAAATGAAATAGATCCTTTAATAAGATTTGAAAGCTTTCACTTAAGGTATTAAAACAAATTATTTAATAGCAATATCTAGGCTTCACACGTGAGAAGAGGATGTGCATTTACATGAAAAAAAAAAAATACTTACATTCTATTATTCTATTATTCTTTGTACAGTTTACGAAATTGTTGAAGAATTTTGTCATAACTTTAAAAAGAATCTCTGTAAATTAAAATTAGTTTATATATAACTTAAAAATAAGAATTTAAAAAAAGTATATGATATAATTTTTACCAATTAGTTCATATATAACTTAATTTTAACTTAAAAAGGTTTTTTTGTTTTTTAGTAAAAACTGGTACAGATAAACACTATTTGTTACATTTTAAAGCTGGTGCTAATTATTTTATGTCCTTGGATAATAAATTAATATTTTATTCGTTTCCTGAATTAGGAGGTAAGTTTTTCTAATTTTAACTCAATATATGTGATGCAAGTAATTCTTTTGGTACTTAAAAGATTTCATAATAGTTATTTAGAAGGTTGCAAATGCTGATTACTCGTTAATTTAATTTGGATATTCTCAGAAATTAACCTTATTGGGCTTATTGTTTAAACATTCAAACTGTCTGCAAGAATTGAGGATTACTATTAGGACCCCATATGCCTATTCAGACCCTTCCCTTCCATAGAGATGTTTTATTTATGAAAATATCTTGACTTTGGAGAAGGGTGGATATTGGGAGCAGTTGTCCCTACATACTTTTAAATTCTTTAAATAAAATGTCTACATGTAATTATAAATTAGATCTTATATTTTGAAATATAGTAAACGAAATTAATATATCCTTAACAATATAATATTATTGGATCTGAAACATTTCTCATAACTCGATAAGAATAAGATTTTGTTGTATATGTTCATAGCAATAATAATGTGTGTTTTTCTTTTTATATATATATATGCAGGGCAAAGAAGCTTTTATTTCGTGTTGACCTATTTTTTTTAAAGAGTTTAATAAAATATTATATATATAATATAATATAATATTCAATAGTTAAATACAAAACAAAAGAGCACTTATCAATTTACTCTGTAAATGTGTAGACTAACCACGATTCAATCTTATTGTGAGTGTGGGTGATAATATAGGAAGAAAAGTCCAAATATCAAATCTATTGATAATTATCCAAATTCATGTTAATCTATGTATATTACAATTAATTATATTTAGATTGGATAACTTTTAAATTTCGAAAATCTAAATTAAGGTGAGGTTGGATAAATTCAAGTAACCAGGTTAGGTCAGGTTAAAAACACAAGTAAGACCATACTAATTCGAGTAAGGTGCAACTAAGTCCAGTTAAATTAGGTCCAAGTTATACAACTTTGATTCTAGTTGGTCTAAAACAATTCAGGTTAGGTTAAACCTAAGGGGTTAGCCCTAGCCTAGTCAAATTGGATTCTGTTAAGTCAAATTGGATTAGCCCCCATTTAGGTTGAATCAAGCTCAAGGAAGGCTAGGTCAGGTCCAAGTAAGATCAAGCCACACCAACCAAGTTAGGTTGAGCATGACCAAGTCATTTAAGGGCAAGTCAGGTTCAACTAAAGCCCAAGTCAAGTTGGGTCAAGGCTATGTTATCCAATTGGGTTTAGTTTATGTTAGATCGGGTTAGGTTAGGCCTAAATCAGGTTCAGTCAGATTGGCTCCAAGTTAAGACAAATCTTGTCAGGAAAGGTCGGGTGGAGCCTAAGTCATGCAAGATTGAGTCAAATATAGACAATTCAGATCGGGTCGAGTCCAAATAAGTTGGCTAGGTCAAACTGGGTTCGGTCAGGTTTAGGACAAGTCGAATTGGGGCCAAGTCAATTTGGATTAGGAAAGACCTAGGTTAGGTTGGGTCAAGCAAAACTTAAGTTAGGTTGGGCTAGAGAGCTGAAACTATGTCAAATTAATTGAGTTTAATCGAGATCGAATTATATTGAACTAGTGATATATTTTTTGTTTTTACTTTTTTTTTATACTGTTTTCTCTATTTAAAATTTAATGAGGTATATATCTTTTAAAAATAAGATAAAGCAAAAATTAATATACTAATAATGTTCATCTATATCTTCCAAATCTGCATTCATATTTATTCATAGACATAGTACGTCATCATACAAAATAAATTTATATAATTTCATAATAACCACACTTTCACAAATATAATAATAAATCACATATATAAATTTTTATTTGTATAATTAAAGAATATTTGCTAAACTCTTCTGAAAAGATCTATTTCAAACAAATCTTATAAAATATTCACACATTTTCTATTTAAGTTTACTTAAGCTTTAAGGGTTTATAAAAAGTTTAAGGCATCCAAAATTTATAGCTAATGTTGTTTCATATATATACACAACTTTTATATTTAGCCATGGGTATTTTTGGTTTTGATGTCTCGGGAAGGCAGCAAGCACGACAGCGGATGAGGAAGCTGTCGGCGATAGTGATGAACAATGGGTCAGGAGAAAATTCTAGATCTGGAAACTTTTGTAGCACCTTACGTGAGCGGCGAGCGGAGGCGTGGTGATGGCGAGCGGTGATCGCAAGCTGGTGCGCGACGACGGTGAGCTTGAGCGGCGAGCGGAGGCACAATGACAACGAGCGGAGACACGACGACTACGAGCGGAGGTGCGATGCGAGCTCACGAGTAGATGGGGCTTCGAACGGCAAGCAGAGGCGCGAGGACCGGCGGGCTGAGGCACGAGGACCGGAGGGTAGAGGCACGATGATGGCGAGCGGCAACAGTGGTGGAGGCAACAGTGGTGGAGGCGCGGTGTTGGCGACGGAGGTGTGGTGACGGCGACGGAGGTGAGGCCGGTACTGCAGTAAGTTATATGAAGGATAGAAAGGTAGCTAGGTGGGTATGAGGAGAGCTCCTCATCAAGAGCTCTAATACCATCATATCTGAAAACAAAGAAGAAAACACAAGAAAAGCTTGACTCAGGTTCTAAAACATTTTAGTACATTGTTCTCGAGAACCCTAATCTTCGGCCTCTTCTTTCTTTGTTAACTACATCTAAATGTTATGGAATTCTGCTATGTTATGGAATTGTGTCATTTCATAATTGATGGACTAGGACAACATCCAAATGTAATCACAATATTACATACAATTAAGTTAAGTTAATACAAGAAGGGATTAATTATATACGTGGTAATAAATTTATATTTGAGTCTCTTAAAAAAAATCTATATATCTAGTTTTTAAACATTTATTTTTTCAATGATCAAAAGAAAAAAAAAAAGTGCAAAGAATTAAGTCACATTGAGCTTGCTAGTATTAGATATCAAACTTTTGATTGGTTACTTTAAACAAATCCCACCTAGGAACCTTTTGTATAAAGAAAAAAACCAACTTTTTCGAGATAAAATGGCAAGTTTGGTAATCCGCGTAGAAAGTTGTCCATTCTACTCTTTCTAGTACAACTCTTACACTTTTTTTACTTTAAAATTTGTGCCACTTCCAATTTTCATGCCCATAAATTCATAATGTGTATATAAAGTATAAATTGAAAGCTAGTTTGGTAAAGAGATATGAATGTTTACAACACCCCCCACGATATGACTTCCATTTTACTAACAATTTGCAAACAAAATATTAAAAAAAAAAACATTCTACCTTCCTCAATTTGGCAGTATTCAGACTATAATGTCTATCCATTATAGTTATTTTATTTCTCCTTTTGATCCTTGTTGTAACATAAACATTATTTTTAATTTGCGAACGTAGATACAAAGTAAAAGTTCAAAATGTGAAGATATTTTTACGTTTGACATCAAATAAAAGTAGATTTATAAAGAATTAATCAATTAATTAAAAAATATTTGAATAAAAAATAGAAAGTAACCGCAACCACCCAATTTCTCATCATTCATAATGTGTACGACGTTGGTAAATATTTTGAGGTTAAGTGTTAGAGCACTATCATGAAACTTTTCATTGACCATTTCAAATGAAACCCACCCACCTATATGAACCTTTTGTAAAGCAGAAAGCTACGTTTTGGAGATAGCATGGCAAGTTTGGTAATCCCAGGCACAAAGTTTGTCATTCTTCTCTTCCACTACTGCTGTCTTTAGTTGTTGTTGTTTTTTTTTTTAACCTTACTCAAGAGGATAAAATAAAATGTGTGCCACTTTGAATGTTCATGTGTCAATAATCTCACAATGGGTGCATGTGTTGAGAAAAATTACACCAAAAATTGATTGAAAATGGAATCCACGTAAACATAATATACAGATTACTTAACATATGTTGCGACATGATGTTATATTATATAATAATAGATCATGTGAAAAAAAAATATTGGAAACACCATATTTTCTTAATATGTTCTACGTTTACTATAAATATATCTAACGTGAAAACGATATATTTCAAATTTATAATCCAGATAGAAAAAAAAAATCTAGATACCTCATAATGTTTAGAATAATTCTAATCTTTATTGGTTGATACATATCTACTAACTAAAGATAATTTTAAGAAGAAAAAACTTTGTATTGGATCCTTCAGAATTACCATATCCTTTCTACAATCTCATAATTAGGAAATAAGCTATTATCTCATGTTTTGATGTAAGTTTATAGTTATATTTTTTTGGTTGAGTATACACAACGACAATAAATTGTATTTACTGTGAATTGTCATGACCCACTTGGTAATAAGGTAGTGCAAATATGATGATTTGTTTGGTTTGTCACCATTTGGTTATAATTTGATAATGCAGATATGATGATTTGTTTCGTTTGTCACCATTTGCTTAATTTGGACACATAAAAATAATGTTTCTCTAACGATAGACACCACATAATACAATAATTATTGAATAAACTATTTTTAAATATAGGTCATGATTACGTAAAGATGGAAGGATTTTATTTTTATTGACTTTTCAATTTCATGTAATTTGTATTGAACTATGTAAAGAAGAGTAAGTACTTTTATATTTATATATTAATACATTTTTTCCTTTTTTATTGATCCAACGAAAAGTATTTTAACATGATAATTAGGTGTTTTAGACTGAGCATTCAGAATACAGTGTTATAGACTCTAGTTAATTAATTCAATTTCTTTTAATTTCAGTTAAATATTCTTTGTACTGTAGTTGATTAACAATATTGTTTGATTAATAGTATATACAAATACAAACTTCATATTTAATCATAAAAATCAATAGTACAGACATATTTTCTAGTATTTTTTAATTCTTTCAAGCAATTTTCTTATAATTTCTAAATTCATAAGTGTATTAGACTAGAATATTTTGTTGTTAGATTCTAAACATTTGAGGACTTGACTTGCACCCATGGTTGTTTAAAAAGCAAACTCTTGTGATGGTACGGAGATTAAGAAAGATTAAACAAGGATATGATAACTATGAACAAAAAAGGACAATATGAAAGAAGGTTTTTTATTGAATGTGTATTTCTTTGTTTACAATAGCTCACTTAATATAAAATTCTAGAAAATTAAATATAGAAATTATTTTAAATAAATACATTTGATATATTCTCTGATATTCTAATGAAATTCTACTGATTTGTTTCCATAATAATAATAATAATAATTTTCTAACACTATCCCTCAAGGTGAGCAGTGGGATCACCACTGCTTAGTTTGCTGAGGACACAGGTAAATGTTTTGCTTGTAACAACTTTGGTGAAAATGTTTGCCAACTGGTCTTTTGACTTTACAAACGGAAGCTCAATACTGTTATTCTCAATCTTCTCATTGATGGAGTGTTTGTCCACTTCAACATGCTTGATTTTGTCATGTTGTACATGATTATTTGTTTTCATAGCTTCTTGTCATTCGCCCTTCTTACTGGCTTCATGAACTGTTTTGGGAATAAGAAAAACTCTTGCAATGTCTGTCACTCCTTCTCTGGTTATCTTTATAGGATAATTGAAATTTCGGGGAACATGTTCTGGAGAATATCAATCAGGTGGTACCCCTCTGTTTCTTCTTAGCGGAAGTGTGAAAGGCTCTAGTTCTGGTGCTAATCTGTCACTGTTAGTGACTTCATTCATAACAGGAGACAACTCAGTAGGAAGTGTGAAAGGCTCTGGTTCTGGTGCTAACCTGTCATTATTAGTGACTTCATTCATAATAGGAGACAACTCAGTAGAGTGAAGATAACTTACCTTTTGTTGGACATTCTCAGAAGGATCCTCATTGGTTGTGTTGGTCTTATGTTGACAGAGACATGCTCGTTGGCTCCATCTACTTGCTCTTTTGGAACAACTTCTTGGCAACTGAGGTTACTTAACCAACTTGGTGGTTCACTAGTTTTCTCCCCCTGAACATCAAGTTGGCTACTGAAGAAATATTCTGATTCTAAAAAATCACAATCCATAGTCACATATACACGGTGAGTGATTGGGTTGTAACATCGATACCCTTTTTGATGTGTAGCATATCCAACAAAGACACATTTCTCAGCACATGGATCAAATTTGGTTCTGTTAGCTTTGGGAATATGAATGAACACAGAGCACCAAAAAACTCGTGGTGGTAACATTTGGACAGAAGGGATATTAGTCTGAGTAGCTAGGATCTGTAGGGGTGTTCTGTGGTTAAGGGTCTGGGAGGGTAGCCTATTCAAAAGATAGGCCAAGGTAGTAACAACTTCGGGCCAAAACCGTGTTAGAACCCTTGCATAAAAAATCATGGCCCAAGTCATCTCTAATAGCTTACAATTAAACTATTTTCTCTGAAAAATTATTGCATTGATTTGTTAACAAATTCTCCACCATTATCTGATCTAAGTATTTGGATTTTCTTGCCAAACTGAGTGTGAATCATTTGATAAAATGCATAGAACTTATCGGGTACTTCAGATGTGTGTTTTAGAAAATATACCTACGTCATGCGAGAGAAATCGTTCACAAATAACAAAAAATACTGAAATTGATTATTATGGGAATTAGGAGATGAACCCCACACATCAGAATGTAGTAATGAAAAAGCAGAATTAACTTTATTGTTGTTGGGAGGAAAAGTAACTCTATGATTCTTCCCCGGTATACAAGTTTCACATTTGATGGGCTCAATGTTACTAGTAAATAAGCTAGAAAATAAAATCTTAAGGTACCCAAATGAAGGATGTCCCAAACGTCTATGCCATAACCATAGTTGCCTTGTAACCGTTCCGTGAGCAAGCATGACATGTCCCTTGTGAGCAACCTCATCAACGTAGTAAAGACCTCCACGTTCAGTATCACGCCCAATGATCTCCTTCGTAAGAATGTCCTGTAAAAGGCAAAAGGTAAAAAATATGAGAACTACACATTTCAACTCCTTTAATGTAGAAAATTATATTTTGAAATACTTTAATTATTGTATAAAGATTTATATTTAGAATTATTATAGAATTTCTATACATAAAGTTGTTATTATTTATTACAATTAGTTTAAAGAAAATAATCTGTCATTATTATGTGGATGAACTTGTAGAATGATAAAAGCATATCCTGAGAACTTTAAACAAGAGAAAAAAATATTAGAAGAAGACATATGTAACACTAAGACTGTTACGACATTATACCTTACTCTACACTTAATTTACAACTATAAGAATATTGTGCTTTTTTGTCCTATGCTCTTCAAAGTAAGTTATATTACATTATATTATTTAAATATTGAAAAATATTATTATATGTGTAATTAATATACTAATTTAATTATTGTATTATTGACTTAATTTCAAACATATATCCTACAGAAATATGTCTTAATTTTTGTTAAAAAAATAACTATTATTAATGATTTAAATTTTTTAAAGTTATTCAAACATTTATGTTTAGAACATAATATATATATGAAATTCGTAAATTTCATTTTCTAATAGAAAGTTGTCTTTTGTGTGCACTGTTTTTAAAATCTTAAGATAAAAATATTTTTCAATTACACTCGTATTTTCATTTTCACTACTTAAAAATATTTAAACATTACATAGAGAAAAAAGTAAGTAATTTATTTAAAGTTACACTAAAAGTAAAAGAATTATTCACTTTTCTTACACAAGAAAAAATGATTTTACCCACTGCTAAAATCCATAGGTAACAACAAAAATCCGTGGGTAAATCAGTATTACCCACAGATTACCCACGGACAAAAATCCGTAGGTAAACTAGGCGTAGGTAATTTACTTACGGAAATTGAGTCCGTGGGTAATTAAAGCCGTGGGTAATACCCACCAAATCCAGTCCGTGGGTAATACCCACCAACTCCAGTCCGTGGGTAATATCCACCAACTCCAGTCCGTGGGTAATACCCACCAACTCCAGTCCGTGGGTAATACCCACCAATTCCAGTCCGTGGGTAATATCCACCAACTCCAGTCTGTGGGTAATACCCACCAACTCTAGTCCATGGGTAATGTGGATAAATTTGTACATGATTCTTCATGCATCAAAATGTTCATTTTAATTGAATTTTATGAAACATTCAAAATATCCAACATATCCAACAATCAAGCATCATTCAATACACCTAACAAAAAAATAAAATCTACATTTAATTTCAAATTGAGACATAACATATATAGTTGAAGTCTCATCATACAAAGTAAATCAAAGATAATATAATTCTAAAGTAAAGTAAACTTCAAACATAATCCAACATAATCCACATTGTAAATAAACTTGAACCATAATCAAATACTCAAAGCCTAAAAATCCTAATAGTCTCCAAAATGTCCAGGTTGTCCATGCTCATTGTGTTGTTTGTTGGGTGGTTGCTCATGCTCATTTTCTTGTTGCCTGGATGATTGTTGTTGTGGCTGCTGTTGTTGAACTTCTTGTTCAAATGCACTTCTTGAATGAGGTGGAAGTATAGGAAGAACTAGATTAAGCAATGCTTTCATTTTTTGACTAAGTTTGTCATTGTCTTCCCTAAGTTGTTTTATCTCCCGAGTTTTTTTTGAATCATGAGAGGAAGTCGAAGGTTCATGATATGTGAGAGTATTTCCAGATTTAAACTTACGAGCAAGCTCTCCAACCCCATAAATTTGACCTTTCTTTTTGCCACCTACAGCAAGAAGCTAACTTTCAGTTCTTAATTTGTCTTCCTCTACAAGATCTACAGGAGATGATTCAGATTGTGACATAGAAGATCAAACTTCTGATCTGGCTTGAGTAAATATACTTTCAAATTGTTCCTATTATTCATATATGATATTAGTGTTATTCATACAGTACTTACTAAAATAAAGAAAAATAACAATAACAAATGTAACTCACAACTGTCCTTCTTGATCTTTCATCAACAAATTCACCATTACTCTTCTGTTTATGAGTCTGCTTAAATACCTCATCAATATGTGCAGGACGACCTAACACTTTTGCCTATGAACAATATAATAATATTATCATATATTGTATAATAGAATAATATGTAATCATAAAGTATAATTCAAAATCAATTACACTCAAAATTGTCGCAACCGGGATCACGACGGGGCGATCAAAATTTAATTTTTAAAAAATATTTAAATTGAGATTGGAGTCACCACCATAGTTTATTATGGAAAACCATAGAAAAAACCAAATAAAAATGAAATAGTCTACAAACCAAAGTAAGGGTTCGGGAGTCGGTTACGTGTGGGGAAGATATTAGCACCCCACAACGCCCGTCCTAAGACGGTACCATTAATCAAATGAATAAAAATAAGTGTGGTTTTAAAAATATCATTTTTTCCCAAATAATAACAATAATAATAAGACTAAAGACAAAACAAACAAATATATAACAAAAACAAAAAGAAAACATTCTTATAAAAATCATAACAATAAATAATAATTAGACGGATAAAAATATCAAACAAAAATAAAACAAACAAACATATATATTTTTTTATTTATTTGGACCCGATAAGGTTTAACCTTGGTCCTACGTATCTCTATACATGATAGAAAATCAGGGTACACGTAGTTCTATTTTAAAAATTTTCTGATGACGTTTGATATTTTTTAGCTTATGAATATTTTCTTTTATTTTTGGCAATTTATTTTATATAATTTTTTAATTATTTTCTATTTTATTATTTTTTCTCTTGATAATTATTTATTTAAAGGAAACTCGGGATGAGACTGTTTTTTTATATTTAAAAAAGTTTATTAAAAACCTATTTTTATTTTAATTTGAGAAAGGAACTGATTTTTATTATCTTAAAGAAATTGTTTTTATACTTTAAAAAAACATATCCTTTTTAATTTTTATTCATTATTTTCGAATAAAATAACTATTTTTCATATTAAAAAAACCTTTTTCTTTTATTTTTAAATTGTCTTTATATTTTATTTTCGAAAAACTTGTTTCTATTACCTTATTTTTGTAAAAAAAATGTATTTTATATTTATTATCGAAAAGATATGTTTTTATATTTATCTCATTTTTATTGTTTTTGAAGATGTTTTATCTTTATTATTTTAGGGTTGTTTTGAAACTTTTTTTCCTTTTTTTTGTTTTGAAAGTTTATATTTTTGATATTTTTTCAAGAACTATTAATTTATTAAATTTTAGAAAGCATTTGGTTCGTTCCTCGAAAATTGGAAAATGTTGTATAATTTATTATTATTATTATTATTATTTTATTTTATTTTAAAATCAAACAGACAAGGGATGAACCTCAGGATATCATAATAACCAATAAACAGAGCAACCACATGAAAATCCTCCAAAAGCACATTTCCTTTTTATCTGAACTCTCACCTTCAAACGATCTACTCACTAATATTCAGGACCCTTTCTAGTATTTCTCGTGTTTTTTCCGCGTGTCTATCCACTTGCTCACTATGCATATTTATACTAATTCTAGTTAGCCCACTCTTAATTCAAATTTTAAATCTCTTAATTCCTAATTATCCCCACTTAATTATAATTTGTGGACTGTCAATTGATTATTCTCTTTTAATTCAGATTCAAATCTATTAATTCCTAATTATCCCCACTTATGACACCAACTGACTGTTAAATCCCAAGGACTAACAGAGACTGAAAAATGGGCAGAATTGTACCATTATTGTTGTTATCGCATCTTAACCTCCCATACACATAATCAAATTCGAAAATAAAATTAATATGGAGAATAAATGGGGAATATTGGAGGTAATGTGGTTGACACATTTTATTATTATTATTATTATTATTATTATTTAATTCGTTTTCTTTCCTTTATTGTTTTTTTCATTTTTACATTTATTGAAAGCAACCTAAATAACACAACAATAAAAATAAAAATAAATACTTAAACCTTTTTTTTATTTTAATATTATTATTATTTTGAAATATATATTTATTATCATTATTTTTCTACTTTTCGAAAAATAAACAAATTATCTAATTACTATTTTAGAATATTAACCAAATGGAGTCTGTAGAATAAAAGGGATGAGCATAACAAAAGAAAATGCATCAATTATTAGACAATCAACATTTAATTGAAAATCATCAGCATTTAATCACTATTAAGCAGAAAATCGTTTGCAATTAATCAGAATAATAATCAGATCAACTATTCAAATTTCTAGCCTTTCTAAATTTTTTTAAATTTATTTTCAATTAATTTTCGTATCATTAATGGGCATCAGAAAAGGCAAGCAAAAAGAGAGGATGTGACATGACAACACTTTAATGACAAATTATATGTTTTTTTAACAAATTTTTAATAGACTGATTTTCTTTAGTTTTTTTTCTTTTTTTACGAATTTTATTTTAACTTTATTCATAAAATAGAATAGAATCAAAACTCTTTTCTTTTCTTTTTTTTATTTAAATAATAAAACACATTTTTATTTTTATTTTATATTGTTTTATATTTTAAAATAATTTTATTTGCCCGGACGAAATTGGGTGTTGACAAAAATTCAATACAACATATATGTTTTGTATACGTACCATGCGAATGGCATGCTCATGTGTAGTTATGGAGCCATCAGTGTGTAAAGAACCACCCGTGTCAGATGCTCGATTTTTTTGCGCTTGAATACACTTGGCACAAAAGTCAGGTGAATTCCACTTCAATAGCAAAGAACTCCACACTTCATCAAACATCCAATTAGGCTTTTTTCCAGTTTTTCTGGCTTCCATAAACATTTCTGATACCCTATGTGCGGCTTTGGAGTGGAAGTTTTTTCTAATCATTTCCTCATGTTCAGGTTTCCAAATGAGTTTTGTCTGTATAAACACAAAATGTGTACTTAAAAATGAGAAACTTTGTGAATACGTGACATTAAAGAAATAATAACTAAAGAAACATAACATTGCATCCACTATCAATAACTTAACATTGCATATTAAATGAGAAAAATTACTTTAAAACTTTGGAAGAAGATTTCCCTATCTGTATCAGTCATTGAACGCCATGTAAGCCAAGGTTCACGATATTGTTGCTTAATGGTCATTGTGATTGCCTGTGATGCAACCCTACAGGGATGAAACCTAAAAAAACAAGGTTGAAATTATTAGACAATAAATTGATTAAAGAAATAATATTAAATATGTTATTTATAATTATTACTTACCCAAGACCATAAGGTGAAATCATAGGAAGAGGATGACCGAGTGTGAGATTGTCGTCCGCAATGTTTGATTGTTCATCACCTCCATTAGTACATATTTGTTGACCTTCGTCAATAGGAGAATCACCAATTATAGAAGGCATTGGGAGTGGTGAGGGTGTTGGTGAGGGTGTTGGTAATGGTGTAACCCTTAGCAATGGTGACGGTACTGATGATGTTGAGGGTGCTGTAACTAGTAGGGAAGGTGCTGATGCAACAACTGGGGTTGGAGATGATATGATGGGAAGAAAAACTCTTCTTGATTGAGGTGGTATGTTTGCCATCCTAGGACATGGGAAAGATGCAGTTGTAGGTGCAACACCTTCTGAGATAGGGGTGAGACCTGGGGAAGGAGAACATGTATGTTCAGGAGTTAGGGATGGGGAAGGTACAGGTGCAATAGGTGCAAGGGGTGGGATATCTAGTTTAAGCACATATCGTGGTCTTCTACCCTTCATTGCCCTTTTCTGCTTATTTTGACTAGATAAGAAAAGTTTTGGTTGGTCACATCTTTCCGAAGACATACCTATAACAAAAAATGATGCTATCAATTATAAACGAAAACAACATCCTAAAATTAAAAACATACAACATAATATAAATTTGTTTCATAGAAAAATCATTATGTTATGAACAAAAAATAAGCATCACTAACAATTGTTAAACATTGATCCAATTTCAATAAAGATATTCCTAAGTAATAATTCAATCATCATCAAATTCATCATCTTCATTGTCTTCTTCTGAATCATTTCGTTTAAGTTGCTCATCTTCACTATCCTCTTCAATATAAACATCTTCGGTGTCCTCATTTTCACTATCTTCAAACTCTTCTTCATTGTCCTCTTCGTTCTCCTCTTCAAACTCTTCTTCATTATCTTCCTCCACTTGTTCAACATAAACCTGTGAATGTTGGAATCCCGAAATACCTTCAACTTCAATTACTTCATTTGCATGTGTCATTTCATCTATTTGGTAAGGAACATCATCTTCCATATCAAGAGATTCAATGCGACCTCTAGGCTTTGTTTTAATTGCAACACACCAACCTTTTTTGTCTTTTCTTGATGACGGATATGGGACATACTATACTTGTCTTACATTATTTGCAATGATAAATGGATCAAAAGGTAAATATCTTTTTTCCATATGAATGTCCACAATTCCATATTTAGGATCCACAATTGTACCTCTATGTGAAGGATCAAGCCAATTACAATAAAATACCACCACTTTCTTTGGGGAGCCTGAAGTGTTGTACTCTAGCTCATATATGTGTTCAATGATCCCATAGAAATCATCGTGACCTCCTTCTGTGAGCCCTTTTACATAAACACCGCTATTTTTTGTTTGTTTTCCCTTACTCCATGCATGAGTGTGAAATTTTCACCCATTAACAAAGTAAGTGTGCCATTCATTAGCACATGTGAAAGGGCCATATGACAATTCCTTTAAGTGTACGTTTCTCACATTTAAGGGCTCACTTGTAACCTACGAAGGCAAGACATCAATTAAAATTTATTAGGTTATATAACACATAACTTGATCACAATGAAATATACGTACTTGATCCTTAAACCATTTAGGAAAATGTTGATGTATATCATTCGACACGTTCGATTGCAAGAATGAACTATGACACATATCAATAAAATCAGGAAGAATTTATTTAGAGGACCAATTTTGACCAAAATCAACAATGTTTGATATACTTACTCGAGGTATGGTTTTACTTCGTTGCAATTGATCAAAATATGAACATGCACAGAATTCCATTCTTTATGGTTGAACCAATGGATTAACTTTTTCCTTGAAGAATGACCGGGCTGGTTAAAGATGGATAACATTGATGGAGAGCCTTGACTTGTATGAGGTATTTTATTTCTAAGATTTCGTGGTGACAACATGAAATTCTTGAAATAGTGGGAACAAAAGTGAATTGTCTCTCGGTGCAATTAAGATGCACAAATTGATCCTTCAACTCTAGCCTTATTTTTGGTTGACCGTTTAAAATCACCCATAAACCTTTAAAATAAAGTAAATGGAGATGGATTTAGAAAAATAATTGAAGTATTTTTAAGAATTAACAATGATATTTTGTCATACCTTTCGAATGGATACATCCATCTATATTGAATTGGTCCACCAAGTCTTGCTTCATTTGTAAGATGAATCGGGAGGTGTTCCATTGAATCAAAGAATGCAGGGGGGAATATTCTCTCCAACTTACAAAGAATGATTGAAATGTTTTCTTCCATTCTAACCAAGTCATAATCCCTTAATGTTGTCGAGCACAAATCTTTGAAGAAATGGCTAAGTTCAACAAGTGGATTCAAAACATGCACTGGTAATGCACTAAGTGCAATAGGAAGTAAACACTCCATGAATATATGGCAATCATGACTTTTCATCCCATATATCCTCCCCTTGTCTACATCTACACATCTTGCCAAATTTGAGGAATAACCATCAGGCATACAAAGTTCTTTTATCCAGTGATAGACTAACTTTGATTCCTCATTAGTTAAAGTGTAATTTGCTTTTGGTTTTAAAATCTTCCCATTAGATTGCAACTTCAACTCCAAATCAGGTCTCCAACAATACAATGATAGGTCTTTTCTTGCCCTATCATTGTCTTTTGTCTTACCTTTGACATCTATGACGGTGTTGAATATATTGTCAAAGAAATTCTTTTCTATATGCATAACATCAAGATTGTGTCTCAATAAATTATCTTTCCAATATGGAAGATCCCAAAAGATACTTCTTTTTGTCCAATTGTGCCACTCTCCATAACCTAGTAATTTGGACATGTAAGGCTCATCTATGATTGTTGGTACATTCTTAACTGTATGATAAACCTCTTCAGATGTCAACATAGATGGTGGTCCAACCATTTCAACTTTGGCCTTTATGAAAGCCTTTTTATTCTTCCTGAATGTATGAGTATTAGGCAAGAACCTGCGATGTGAGTCAAACCAACTATTCTTTTTTCCATGTTCTAACCTAAAGGCCTTTGTGTGCTCCATGCAATATGGGCAAGCCAATTTTCCTTGAGTCCCCCAACCTGACAACATGCCATATGCAGGGAAATTGTTAATTATCCACATCAAACTTGCCCGCATCATAAAATTTTGCTTCATTGAAACATCATATGTTTGAACACCACTCCACAACTTTTTAAGATCGTCAATAAGTGGTTGTAAATAAACATCGATACGAGCCTTTGGATTATGTGGACCAGGAATGAGACAACTCAAAAACATATAAGGTCTTGACATGCACATTTCAGGAGGAAGGTTATATGGGGTGACAATTATTGGCCAACAAGAGTAAGGTTTTGCTTATGCTTGAATATATGGATTAAATCCATCAGAGCATAGACCAAGTCGTATATTACTTGACTCAGCAGCAAAATCAGGATGTACTTGATCAAAATTTTTCCAGGCTTGACCATCAGAGGGGTGTCGTAACACACCTGAAGGTCTTTTATTATCATAGTGTCATGTCATTTGTCCTGCAGTTTGCATGGATGTAAACAATCTTTACAATCTTGGAATTATATGTAAATAGAACATTGTCTTCATTGGAATGGGTTTTCTTTTACTTGTTCCAACTTTTGGGTCATGATATCGTGCTTTATGACAGAATTTGCATTGTAGTAGGTGTCCATCATTTCTCCCATATTCATTATCATAAAAAAGCATACAACCTTTTATACAACAATCTATCCTCGTAGCCTTCAACCCCAACATTGACACTAGCCTCTTGGCATCATAATAACTTTTTGGCAAACCCTCTTTTATAGGTGTAACATCCAACAACATTTTTGTAATAAAATCCAAACATTGGTCAGGAACATTCCAATTAGACTTGCAAGCTAACAACTTGACACATATTGATAATTTAGAATCTATAGCCCCTTCAAACAATGGCTTATTAGCTTCTAACAACAAATCATAAAAACTTTGAGCTTCTTCATTGGGAGGCTCCTCTGTGTTATTAAAATTGGATGGTTCAAATGTTTCATGTTGCCCAAGAGCATCATACACCATGTCTTGCATTGCCATAAATTGTTCACTTTCATCCACATGTACACCACTACTTGAAACACCAACATGATTGTCATTACCATGTGGCATTTGTTCACCATGATGAATCCAAACATAATAATTAGGCATGAAACCGTTCTTAAAGAGGTGAACCTTGACCATTTCAATTGGAAAAATCTTTGTACAATGACATTTATTGCATGGACATCTAAGCTTGTTTTCATTCAAATAAGTTTGTTGTTGACAAGCTTTAATGGAAAACTCTTCAACCCCATTCACAAAACTTTCTTTTAAACCACCTCTACCAGTATAACATCTATCATACATCCAAGTACGATTTGAATAAAACCAGTCCATGTTCTGTAAACAAAATCATAAAAATAGAATCTTAATTAACTAAATTCTTATTCAAGAATAAATCATAATGTTAACAATAAAGTAGGTAATAATTATATTTTTCAATTACATGAACCATATATAAACTTTTTAATTAATAATAAAATAGGTAATAATTAACACAATTAAAATAAAATAAAAAACATCATAAATAAATAGCATGAGATTCAAAAGTATTTTTTATGCATAGGATTTGACAACTAAATACCAGAACCAACACCATAAAATGAAAAGTAACCTTCTTCTTCCAGCAACAAATAGTTCAGCCTTGAGTAAACAAATTTCTCCAAATGCCCTGTATGCTAGTGATGAGTATCCAGCCCTAAACCAAAAATACAAAAAGTTATCAAATCACTGTGATTTGTATATTAATATACTACTATTTGATTACTTAACTTTTTTTTGTTTTAAAAGATTACAATAACAGGTTAAGAGTACTGTTAAATATATAAGTAATAAAAGTTGCATATAAAAATTCGATAAGAAAAATTATAAATGATTAAAAGATCAAAATTTCATTTAAATTAGGGTCTAATTTCGATTTTTAATGAAAATAATAATTTGGCTTACTTAAATGAATTTGGAATCATAATTACGTAGGCCACCCAAACGGAAGGTTAAATTGGGCTTAGCTATAGATAATTGGAGGCATAAAAGTTGAGAATTTAATAATATAAACTATCAAGCATTTCCTAATTGTCCTAAAGAAGTCAAACAGAGAGAGAACATATAATAAATAAAAGTACCACTTTTAACTAAAATAAGAGTTTAAAAAAAACTTGTCAACTATGAAATCCAACAAAACAGTACCAAAGTCTTTAAAATTGCACATTTATTGGCTTTGATTAAGGTTAGAATAGTAAAACAAAATATGTTAATATACCAAGAGAAAAACTGATACAATAAATTAGGTAAAAATTAAGAGAAAAACAGTAATTTACATAGATGTAATGTATCATGCATGATAAAAATTCATAATAAATAGCAATCTATAGATAGATCTTACATATAAAATTAAGATCATTCAATCATTTTATACATGTTTTAGGATAAAAAATAAGAACATAAGTTTAATCAGTATTTTCCGCGGTCATTTTTGACCATCATTTAACCATTCTTTTTTGATACCGATCTTTTATATTGTTTAGATAAGTGATCTAACTAATTCCATATTGAATTAGCCAAACATTTTTATTTATATTAACAAACAAAATAATATTTAAGAATATCAGGTTAAATATTTTTAGTTATAAAATAAGATAATAGTTCTTTTTTTTAAGGGTGGTCAAAATTTATTTATTTTTATTTTATAACTCCTCTCGATCATCTTTTTTCACTTTATACATTCGTTTTCTATTTTAAGATTTGGAATGACTGTATTTATAGATAATTCCTACACATCAATCAAAACTTTACTTTCAGAGTAATTTTAAAACTAATGCAGACAAGTCAGCATAGTTAAAAAAAAAGGATGAATGTGATGCAGATATAATGTGATCCAACATCCACTGAAAAGGGTTATAAAACAAAAACAAACTCTTAAAAAAGGCCAAGAATCACCATTTAGGAGAACTAGGAGCTTGCAAAAAGTGAAGTGTTGTGACTAAAATCAGATGGTATACCTTTGAAATCAGCAAACATTTGTTATTATTATAGTATCAGATACCCAATAACTAGGAACTTTGGATTGATTTCACAATGGAAACAAATAACAAGATTTTTGTATATTATTTTTCCACAATAATTACAAATAAAATGTTTTAATAGTATTTTGGTAAGCTGCAGAGGTACCTGTGACAGAGTAATTGTATTCAGGGAAGCAAAAAGAATGCTATCAGCTGCAACAATCTTCTGGTGAAAAGCTTCAACTGCTGATGGGTAAGTGTCGTCTATCTCAAGATCCGTATTTAGAAAGGGCAACGGCGAAGTATCAACATACTCTGTCTTACTGTGCTTTCTTTGATCAGTTGAATTGCTATCAAAATAATATTAAAGTTCCAAACATAACATATACAAAGCATCTGAAAATGAAAATCTACTAAACATTTCATTAATCGATTTAAACAATATACTAAAGAAGTTAACTACTAAAAATTAGAATAATACATCAGAATCAGTTTCAGAAAAATCTACATATTTTGAAAGATATCTTCCTGAAACCAATATTTGAGAAAATATTTTTATAAAAAGATGGAGGGAAGGTGCGAATAGAAAAAGAAATGAATAAAAGTGTTTGAGATACATAGCAAAAAGCAAGCTGAGGCCAAGTTATCGGGCCGAAGGTGGACCTTTCGGTTGAATGGTAAGGGTATTGTGATTGCAAGGGTATTGTGATTGCTAGGGCACAGTGCAGGAAGACGGTGATTCTAAGCATGAATGAAGGATAGTTTAGTCTTTGGGAAACACACGACACAGAAGAACCACTTCACTTTGCATTTGCACCAGTGTCCGTCACATTCCCATTCCCATTCCCTTTTCATTACCTTATATTCTCATTCCTCTTATCCAGTGATCTAAATCTCTTCATTTTTTCAATTTTCTTTAATTCACTCCTAAATTCAACATTCAAATTGTTGTTCCTAGAATCCCTATTCTGTTTTCAGAATGAATTAAAAATCATAACAAATGAATAAAGTTAGAGTGTGTGTTAGAAACCAACCGGCACGAACAAGGCCTATGCTATAAGACCCTTTCTGAAAAGACCAACCCTAAGAGATGAAGAAGGAACCACGCCACCACCGTGGGTCCGAAGGAGTCGGGCTTCGGAATGAACCTTGCGGCGGCGCTGGCGCCGAAGGGGCAGTTGCGGGAATCTTGATGCGACTGTTGGAGGAGACGGAGGGTTGTGGGGATGTGACGGTGGGCAATGATTCGGTGTGCTTTAGGTTACCCTTTTTCGGAAGAAATTGGGAAAGTGTTGTGGAGAAGATGAGAGGGAACTGGAAGTCGAAGGATCTTTTGGAGGAAATGTTTAAGTGAGCTAAAACATTCTTTTTTTTATATTTTAATTATTTTTAAATTTTTTATTTTATCTACGGACTAAGTATGTTATCCACTGCAGCATGTTTTCCCACCATCTAATATCTGCAGGTAATATATTTCTTTTCTATTTTCTTTATCTTTTAGGAGTAATGACATTACCCACGGAATTATCAGTAGATAAACTCAATTTACATACAGAAAAAAGTTGGTGGGTAATTATCCGTGGGAAAAATGACTTTTACTTGTAGTGTTATTTTTTTTTATGAAGAACTCTTATATTGCAACATATAAAAAGTAGAAATACAACATTTGAAGATAAATTATAAACACATTTCAGATTCATTTCTTGAAACAATGAGTGTATTTCATTAAAATTAAATTTATTGAAAATAATCCCTCTTGTTACTTTACAAAAAAATTGTGAAGAATTTGTTTTATTTATTTCTTGTTTACAAAGTTAAAGATGATATTAGTTTTTTTTTTGTCAATAATATATTTATATGTTTTCTAATCCTTATAGAATTTATACATACATTATATGGGAAGAAAACAAGGTAATAATTATAAATACATATCCAGCATAATTCACATAATAAATACATTTTAATTTATATATAAACAAAAAGTTTAAAAAGTATTTTATTTGGTCGATTGAAGGTGTTCTTAGAGGCATAGTTTTGCTAGAAGAAAAGAAAGAGATAGAAATATTAATAGTAAAGATGTTTTTCATTAATATAAAAGGTTAACAAATGATAGTAATTTATTTGAGACATTTGTGAAGGAAAGTGAGTAAAAATCAATTTATTCAATCACATATGCACATGCAGCGTTGAGGGATGAAGCCTTGACGTTCGCCACCAGGATGACCTTCGCTTGCACACTGCTCATTGCACCTGTCGCTCTCAAAGCATGCTCCCTTGAAGCAGGCGCTTGGTTTATAACAATCTGCCTTTGCTCTTTGCACACCCACATCTGATCCATTCATTCATTTCACATCATTTCATTACCACAATATTACTATTTTTCATGCTATTATATCGTATTGTAAATAAATGTATATGTATCTTACCAGCAGCTAAGATTAGGAGGACAAAGAACATAAATCTGACTGTTTTTCTCTCCATTGTTGAAGCTTGCAAATCTGTTAATTCAGACTAATAAAGTTGTTATTGCTTTAGCAGCTAATTGAGAGTGATGAAATTGTTATCTTTCTCTTTGTAACCTCTTTATATATAGCATGAGATCTTGACTAGCTCAGAGGTATTTATTAAACTAAGTGTTATTTATAACTACGATAACCAGATAGTTTCATTTCATGAGTTTCATGACTAAATTTTATTTATGATGTTTGATAGTTTATGTTTCGTGAGTTTCTTTCTTGACTAAATGTTATTTATGATTGATGATAACAGATAGTTTTTATTTAATTAAATGTATATTTAATTTAAATTATTTAAAGTGAACTTATTAGTGATTATAGTCTAAAAAATATATGTGATTAAAGATCTTAAGTGTAATTAATATTATAATTATTAATAAATTTTTAAATTTAAATTATAAAAAGATGCAAAGTATATTATAACTTACCAATGTCTTCTTAAATCTAAAAAAAAAAAAAATTCAATGTTAAGTGTCCTCTAAAATAGTGTTAGAATATAATAATAAGAAGAAAAAAATTATCTCAGATCGTCTTTCAACAAAATTAATAGTAAATTAAGTTAATCATTTAAAAGTTATCTCCAATAAAGATAATTAGTAATTAAATAATTTAATATTATTATTAATAAAATAAAAATAATCAATATTATTAAATCGTTGAATATTAAAAAAATGGAAATAATATTATTATTAATAAAATAAATATTCGTATAATACTTACTTAATATAAAAATATTCTTATATTTTTTTATACTTTTTCAAAATTTTCATATATATAATATTTAATTATTATAATGTCCTTGTTTAGAAAAAAAAAATCCATCTCTATTTCACCTATAAACAAAATAAAAATTTATTTTTTTACACATTATCATTATTAAATTATTGTATGTCACGGAAAATTATCAAAGTATAACCATTCTAGTTTGAGAAACATGTTGTCTTATTTAGAAATTAAATTTTTATTGAAAAAATAACATGCAATATTACGCTAAACATATTACGTGTAACGGTATATGTTTTGTTTTTTTAATTTATAGTCATCTAGAAATTATTTCTTATTATTAATTAATAGAAGTTTGTTCAAATTTTGAAAAGTTGTTTATATAAAGAAATTTTACTCATTATATTTTCAACAAGAGATCCTTAGCTTATTTTTAACAATGATACTTATTTGGAGTTCATTACCTCCTTTCTTTAGATCCATTAGTATCAGGGTAATCATAAGTATTTAATATTTTTTTTCTTGAATAGTAAAATTTGGTGAACTCTACTATTTTTAATGGGCTGTAATATATTATATTTTATTTTTATATTTGTCTCGTTCTTTCTCCTTTATTCGCTGTTAATTTTAACAAAAAAAGTTGTTTTACAGGTGCCAATCAGACACCAGTTTAATGTAAAAGTTAAAATTTTATCATGCATTAAAGATCTCTTATTAATACAAAATTACATTAATATAGTCTCCACTAATATGAGCTCTTTAATTTTAGAAATATTTTATTTTGCAAATAATAGTTTTCAATTTTAGGAAACTCCGTGTACCTAAAACATGCATATTAAAATAATATTTTTAGTTACAAAGAAATTTTGTAAGAAAATCTCATTAAATACTTAAAAAAACTTATATTTAAAAAATTCACATTAAAACAATATATTAATAGATAAGATTTTTTATTTGAATAAAAATTAAAGGAAATTTTAAATTCTCTGTATACAATAATTTTATTTTTGGTGTTTTTTAAATGAAATTTAACAATTTTTTAAACATATATTTTATAATTCTTGAAGTAATAAATCCATAAAAAATCAATACGTTGAAAATTTTCTCTCTCTTTTTAATAATTAGCTTATTTATTTTTAACACTTTAAATATTTTATTTTCTTTCTTTTCTTTTTATGTATTAATATTTTGATCTCATGGTATGCTGATTTTATGTTTTTTTATCTCTCTTTTTCTTTTTCTTTAGTTTCTCTCTTTCTTTACTTTTTCTTTGGGGTTGTTCATCTTAGAAAATAGTTTTAGAATATAAATCTATTAGAAGTTATAATTTAACTTTAGATATAAAAAAGATGATTTATAAATATCTTTTAAGAAGAAAAAAGTTTATATAAATAGAAAAAATCAATATTCAAGGTTTATTGTTATAAAAATCATCATCTCTCAGTAGCAGTTTTTTTTAATTTGTCTTCTCTTTAAAGTTTTGTCTTCCTTATCAGATCGGAGATCATCTTTAGATTTTGGTGTTGAGTAAAGCAAGATTGTAGATTCTCGAATAGAGTAAGTTTATTTTCTTGTCATTTTTCTCAGAGTCAGATTTAGGTCAATCTTATTCTTGGTAGGGATATTTTGTCTATGTCATCTGAGGTATCAAAATGAGTTTCTGTTGGTCTATTATATTTATATTAATAGTGTAGTCTGATAATTGATTAGAAGCTCTTAGTGCAGGTTAGGTTGTCCCATGATTTTAGGTTTTTTGAAGTATTTTAAGGGTTTATACAAATAAATGGAAGCTAGTTTGAATATTTTTAATAAATTTTGTGATTACTTGTTTTATTAAGCATGAATTGGATTAAGTTTAATTAAATTGAATGAATGTTTATATATAGTATGATGTAGTATAAATATTTGTGAATGATATAAAATTGTGATGGAAACATAGTATCTTCATAGTATCTTCAGAAAATAAAATACCTAAGATATGTACATTGCTTGAAGATTTGTCAAGAATGAAGTATTCTAACTCTAGTCGGGGACGGCTCAAGGCACAAGCAAGTAAAGCAACTCCTTTAGGCCTCAAAATCTTGAAAGCCTTAAAAAAATTTAATAATGATACATTATTATAAAATTGAAAACAAATATTTAATTTTAAAATTACACTAAAAAACAATTTTTAATTCAAAATTTAAAATATCTTAACTGATTTTAAGTGTACATTGATAGTATAAATATTCTTTAATGACTCTAAATTTATATCGGTACTATAAATATTATTTAATTAATAATATTTTTTAAATTTTTTTATAATAAATTAATAATATTTTTTAAAGGAATTGAACAGTCAAGAAATTCTACTTTCTACATTTTTTTTCTATATTTTTCTACTATTCCATGACATTGACATCATTTCTTTGTATGTCATTTCATTCTTTCAATGACTCTTCCACTTATCTCTTTCCTTTAACTGTTCTTTCAAGTCTTTGACTCTTCCACTTATCTCTTTTCTTTATCTGACTTCTTCATTTATCTTCTTACTTTCTCCCACTCTTTAATTGGTTCTTCCATAATATTGTTTCAACTTGAGTTTTTGATCAATTTCAAATTTGTTTTATCATTATATACTGTGTATTTATGCAGGTATCCTTATTTGGAGACTTCAAGGGATAGATTGAGGAATCAAAGTTTGGGTTAACTTTTTCTCCTTTTGAGTACATCAATATCAGGTAAAAATAATATCAGATTAATGGATTGATCTCAATTTTTTTTATTTTTCATTATTGTTTAATTAATTTTAAAATAATTTGTGCAGATTCAGATGGAAGAGTATTAAAAATTTAGAGTTTATAAATTAAATTTAAAGAATTACAAAAGGACAATATCAAAAGATAGTAGGAGACTTGAGATTTTAAGACAAGATACTACGATCAAGTTCAATATTTTGACAATCAAGTTTTATCTTTTTAATATTTTATATACTTATAAGTTATATTCAATATTATATATATTATAGTTTTTAATTTTATATAAAAATATACAAATATATCAATTAGAAGACATGAATCAGGTTATTCAAACTTGAAAAAGAGAAGAATTGAACTTCAAATAAATTTTAGATAAAAATATCATAATTTTGATTATTTTATTAATTTAAAAAATCTCATTTTTAAATTTATTTTACATCCCCTAAGGTCTTGAGCTACCGCTAACTATAGTGATACCCTAAAATCACATAGATGAAAAATACTTGTTCCTCTTATACCATGCACCCCTGAAATATGCACTCGGTTTATAACAATCTGCCTTTTTGAAAAATCATTGGTGATTTTGACTATATTAAAATCACCACTGAAATATTTTAGAACACAAGGTCTTTCATTATGGTAAAATATTTTCATTATACTAAAATATCCTAATTAGAAAAATTTGCATTTTTTTCTAATTTATTTACAAAATAAAAAAAAATTATAGTTGCAGTTTAATTAATTTTCATTTTTTCCCACAAAATTCAAAAAACCAATTTTTGTAGTTGTTAATTTGCATTTTTCTAATTTATTTGCAAAGAAAAAACAAATAAATAAATAAATAAATAAATAATTGTAGTTGTTGCTTAATTAATTTTCATTTTTAGTTTTGTACACCGTTTTCTAATTGTTGAATTGATTTTCATTTTTATCTTTACATTTTCTTTTTACATCTTTTTCTAATTCAATAACCAAATAAAAAGACAATTTATATTGGCATACATACATTTATTAGTTTTGCATGCATCTTACATCCAAACAGGTATCATATATCTACATATGCATTTAGACATTCGTCACACGTATAAAAATATATCACATATCCTAATATACATCATACAATTAAACATGCATCATATATCATATATCTAGACATGCATCATACACATTTCATTCCATATCATGTTTTTTCCCTTTGGAGGAATTTTAGAAATACAATTTTTTTTTTAAAATAATATATAAATTCTTTTTATACATTTATGGTGGCATTTTTATTGCATAAATTTTTGCACCATAGGCAACATTCATCTATAACTTATCACATTAAACATTCATCATACATCTTCAAATACATTCATACTTCATTTCACTACATGTTTTTTTTTCTTAGAAGGAATTTTGAAAATACATTTAAAAAAATTAAAAACATATTTTTGCATTGTAAAATATTAATTTTGATTATTTCAACGAAAAAAATGAAAATGAAAAATAATAAAAAAACAAAATGTTGTCACATGTTGAGTCAATTGTTTCTTTAAACTTTTGAGTTGGTGATATTGCAAAAGAATAATATTTTGAAGCTTAGATAGAAGTTGGCTTTTCCAAGAAAACATTTGCATATTCTAGTTACCTTTTTTGGCCTTCCCAAAATTCCTAAAATTTTCAAAATTTCTAAATAAAAGGATTTTCTTAAATGGTTATCATTACCAAAGGAAATTTTTACACTGGGTCAGAATTTAGTTACCAAATGATTAATCTCCTAGCTCTGTTCTTCAAGGGCATTAAAAAATATATAAAAGTCTATTACATTGAAAACCCACAAGGGCGATCTAAGCAAAAAATAGGACGAAAAAAGAGAAATAAAATAACACAGTGTTGGAAGTCATCAAATTTTGTTGTACTATTAATTTTTTGAAAATTAAGCAATCATAAGTCAAAGTGATATATGCAATGTTTCTTCATCCTAAATATTTTCTCAAATTCTTTGCATCCTCTTTAAGCTAAAAAATTAAATATTTTTTTTCAAAAATATCCTAAACAAAGATCATCAATGTGTTGGAACTCAGTCTAACGTTCCAATAAAAAAGTCCATCATAAATTTGTATGTCAAAAAACAACTAATTCATCAAAAAAATAGTATTATTAGACGTTCCCAAGGGTCTAACAGAAAAATTGATTAAAGAAGAAAAACATCAAAAGCCTCTCAAGAATGATAA
>Ga0209700_103861_pt1 | contig 28021 bp, 15 predicted proteins | sample SiratroredBW_FD_187528 | JGI IMG/M metagenome (GOLD analysis project Ga0209700, IMG submission 187528) | Root nodule microbial communities of legume samples collected from California, USA - Siratro red BW (SPAdes) (version 2) | ecosystem: Host-associated > Plants > Roots > Nodule | place: USA... | reverse complement strand
TCTCTCACGTGGGATTATATCACAAAATGAATGAATTGGAAAAAGACAAAAAAGACAAGGTGAATAAAAAGGTTTGGCAGTGGTTGAAACCGAGGGTGGATGAGAAGGTGCCATTCGTAACATATGTTGCATTCATTTTCTTAACCTCTTTTTTGTCTTCTAGTATCTTTATTTTCGTTCCATTTCTTTTTCTTTCATAAGAATAAAAATATTTTTATTTTATTCAATTAAATTGTTCTCTTTTAAAAAAGGGGTTTCTAAAAAATCTAAAAAAATATATTATATAATCACATAATAAAAATTTAAAGTTTTCAAAATAAAGTAATGAAAAATATTTAAAAAAATATATATTCAAATATACTTAAATTCTTTCTTTGTATCTTTTAAAATAAATAATTCAATTAAATTTCCAAATAACCGCGTTATGTGGGATTTAATTTGAAAGTTTTAATCTCATTTGGACTATCAAATACGCGTCAAGTAATATTTTAGATTCATACGAGTAATAAGCATGGTCGTTCGCACCTTATTGTACTCTTGCAGCAAATCAAAAATTTTCAAAATATCAATTTCCCAAAAATAAAAATTAAAAAAATGCACTAAATTTCAAAATAAAAAAAATATCAAACACACCAACTAATAATTCTCACCAAAGAATTACGTAATAATTTTCTATCCCTGATAGAAATACGTAGGAGCAAGGTCAAATCTTATCGGGCTCCCAAAACTAAAAAATATTTTGTTTGTTTTATCTTAATCTCTGTCTCTTTCTTGGGAAAATAAATGTTTTGAAAAATCACACTCGTTTTTACTCGTTTAATTAAAGGTATCGTCTTAGAATGGGCGTTGTAGGGATGCTAACACCTTCCTCACACGTAACCGACTCCCGGACCCAAAATCCAATTTTCGCAAACTTGCCTTATTTATTTTTTTGGTTTTTCCATAGTTTTCCTAATAAACTATAGTGGCGACTCCATTTTCTTAAATTTTCAAACTCATTCTTATTATCTTTTTTGGATCGTCGTCCCCGTCGTGATCCTGGTCGCGACAAAATGGAATAACACTACAATGGATTTTGTGACCCATTTTCCATATACAGTAAGAAGGTATAATGTTGTGTGGCTTATTATAAATCAATTGACGAAGAATGTTCATTTCTTACCAATGGATTTAGGGATATTTGTGTAGCAGTTGGCACAATTGTATATCAAATAAATTGTTACACTACATTGAGTACTTAGTAGTTTGTTTTCTAAAAGAGATTTTAGGTTTGCTTTTAGATTTTAGCAGACTATACAAGAGACTTTGACGATCAAATTGAAACTTCACTAAGCTTATCATCCTTGATGGATAGAAAGTCACAATTCAATCATTAGAAGATTTGTTGAAAACTTGTGCTTTAGATAATCTAGATAGATAGGATGAGATATTATGTTTAGAGTTTACCTATAAAATAATAATTACTAGGCTAGAAATGGCATTGTAAAAGGGTTTGTATGGCAAGAGACGTCAAACTCCTCTTTATTGGCCTAAAGATTGAGAAAATATCCTGGTAGGGTATGAGTTGTTACAGCAGACCCCTGAAAAGATCAAATAGAAACAAGAAATGATGAAGACTTCTTTGAGCATACCAAAGTCCTACTCATGAGACCTTTGAATTTTTCTACAGGTGATCATGTCTTTTTATGAATCACCTATTTGCAAGTGTTAGGAGAGTTATTAAATCTAGAAAGTTGACTCATAAGATCATTAAGCCTTATTGAATTCTAAAAAATGATAGGTCTAATAGCTTATGAGATTGCCTTAGCTCTTTCTCTCATGAATCTTCACATTGTTTTTCATGTATCACATATAAGAAAGTATATACCTAACATTGAGTATATTTTGAAATATGATTTAAGTTAAGGGATATTTATCCTTTGAAGCTAAACTAGTTAAGAGAAAGATCATTAGATGAAATAGTAGCGTGATATGGTTAATGAGTCATGGAACTTGAAATTTAGTGACTCTACTTGAGAATTTGAGGAAAAGATGAGGGAAGTGTATCCATATATGTTTTGTGTGAAGTGATATTTTTACTATAAAAATTTTGTTGTTAGGAGAATGCAAGGTCAAATTTATTTAAGCTAAAGAATATACTTTAAGTTAAATGAAGAATGAAAAAGGCATTTGAAAATTTTTATTAATATGTTTTAAAAGAATTTCATTTTTCATTTTGTCTGAATTTTATCTCTTTAGAAATGTAAAATTTCTATGTTCTTTATAAAATTTCAATTTGTCCACTCATCCTTTCTGTGATCAAATTATATTGTTGAGCAGAAATTGATGTTGTGGGTAACATCAATTGTCTTGTGGCATGGGTCATGTGAGTCAAGTCACAATCGAATTATGTTGCTTAGTCTATTATACTTTTAAATAAAAAGGGTTGCATCCTAATTATCATTTGAAGCTTTGGGCCTAGTGATAAGTATTCAATACAGATTGGGATAAAACCTTTCATGGGGAAGCATTTAGATAATAAAACATCTATGGTCATGCTATCTTCATTTATTTTAGGTAGCACTTCCATTTTTCAAAAGCACTTACTTTTTCATTGTTTCAAAACTTGTGTTTAAAGCATTAAGTTTCTCTTTTAGCTCTTTGTTTTCTTAACACAAGTTTTTGTTTTCCTTACCAAGCTTAAAATTTTTATTTAAAGTGTCACTAGAGGATTTAGAAGTATTTTAGTTTTCTCAAACTCCTTCAAAATGTTTTGAAAATTTGGTTCATACTTTTAAAAGCTTTTGTAATTTTTTGAAGTGTCAGAAAATAGTCACATAGTATGCTTGAGTGACATAATGAATATCAAATAAATCTATCTCTTTGTTTGAGTAATCAAATATTGTGTTATATGACGTATCTGCCATGAAGCCTATAAAAGTTTCTTCCTTTTCAAAATTTGAACATGATGAGTCTGAATTCTCCCAAGCAGACATAAAGCTTTTCTTCTTAAAAAAAATTATTCTTTTTATCTTTATCTTTGTTTGTCCGTTCAAGATATTTTAATATAAAGTGAATTGACTTTTTACAATCATAGTAAATTACCTTTTTTATATAATCTTTATGCTTTTTAGGTCTAAACTTTTATTCTTTTTCATATCCTTCATACTTATTCACATCTTTTTAAACTTGCTTGATAAGAAGGATAACTCCTCATCTTTTGACTTTGATCTATCTTATTAATTGTTTGCTGCTTCATAAGCTTTTGTGGAGGAAAGCTTTTTAGGCTTTAGAGCCTTAAGGGTAATAAACTTTCCACTGATCCTTTTAGGTATCACACAACAACACTTGCTCATGTTTAGGTAGGATTTCTATAAGCTCTTGAAGAGACATCACCTCAAAGTCTTTTGAAGAACGTAAGGTCATTTCTTGAGCTCTCTATTAGGATGGAAGAGTACTCAAAACTTTGTCTATCACATTATAGGTGCCTACATTTATTCCAAGAGATCTCAGTCCATTGATGACAGACTTGGATTTTATCAATCATAGATTAAATTGTCTCATTTTTCTCCATGGTGACATCTCGTACTTACAATTTCAATATCTCCATGTTAAAACTCCAAACACTCTAATTTTCATATATAGTTCTTTAAGAAAGTTTTGATGATAACAAACACTAAAAAAGCTAGTAATATGTGTTATGATTACATGAACCTTTTAACATGTGTTCTATACAAGCTATAACAGACCATTTATATGTATCTACTAGTGTTAGACAATCTACCAACTAATACTTTTCATGGTTAACTATATAGTGTAATCAAGTTGTAATGATAAGTGTTTTTCAAAGATAAAACTAAATCCAAATTGATAAAATGTTATATATTTTTCAAATTAGTAAACAAAAAATTATTTTATATTTATAGTCAATTAGAGTATTAATGAAAGAATATTATATTCCACCAAATAAACCACCCAAAATTTCAGCGAAAACCTCATATTCCAAGTATGTAAATAATTAGAAGATTAATACAATATTTTAAAAATAATAAAAATATATATATATATATATATATATATATATATATATATATATAATATTTATTTATATTTTCAATATGCTCAATAAGTAATGCGTAAATTAATAAAATTGACCTAAAATACTTTGTTTTCCAATCTATAACCTTGTAAACATTTATAAAGAAGAAAATGTGTTGTAAAATTAAAAAAATGCGAAGCGGAAATATTTATAAACAACTTCCTAAAAGTCCTAAGTAAGCCTAAAGATTGTTTTCAATATTATGTTAGTATAAAACCTTCACTTTGTTGATTGTACCAAAGATGAATTCGTAAATATAATTATAATTGTGTGGCATAATTAATGTAAATAAATAATTTACTTTTGATGTAATAAGAAATCTTGCTTTTACTCATGTGCTTATCTTCCAAGCATGCTGCTATATTACATAGAAACATGAGTCTAAATTGATAAAAGATAAATTAATGTTTTACATATTAAATCGTATCACTTTATTATTTGTTTTGATGTCATTTTCGGATGATTTGCACAATATGCATAACTCTACAACAATATTTTCCTCGGGAACCAATATTAATTGCCAATACTAATATTGCCTACATTGGTCATTAATTGGATTAAAAATAAATTCAATTTAAATATTATATTTAACTTGTAAATAAGTTATTAGTAAAATGTTAGATAAATCTGTTTTATCCTCTCAAATGGGCTAATATTTAGACTTCTTTGTATTTATTTATCGACTTTTGTATGTGTAGGGGTTCAAAATAATTCATTTAATTAGTTTTGATATATTTAAAATGCTGAAATTATGTAACTTAATTACAAAATTAAAATATTAAAAATATGTGAATGCTGAATATATATAACAATAGAACAAAAGTAATCAAACTTATGTCTAATTATTCCTTTATATGTTGGATATTCTTATTCGTTTTTACTATAATACATATATATGTATTAAAATTATATGTAACAAAAGAACAAAACTAATCAAGCTTATGTCTTGTTATTATTTTTTATATATTAGATGCTTCATATTCGTTTTTTTTTTATAATACATAGGGTTGCATCATTTTCAAATTAAATTTCTTACGTTTTGGCTATTGTTCTCCCTATGAATCACGACAACTATTACAATTTTAAACACTAAAATGGTTGTTAATATTCTAGAAATTATAATTGCCATTGTTTGATAATTTAAAACACTAAAATAATAGTTTTATAATTTCAGAAATTAAATTTATACTAACAAATTTAGATTTAATTACTCCTTTAGTGTTTATATTACACAGTATTTTATTTTAGTTCTTATATATAGAAATTATTAATTATTTCATTCTTATACATCTATTTTTTAAACTCATTTTAGTCCCTACAAATTTTGAAGAATTAAAAAGTCTGTCCAAAGTAAAATGAATAATTTTAAATATATAAATTGTGCAGTGGAAACACCAAATGAGTAATAACACCGTAAGGTTCTTAAGGTAACCATCTCTAACTAACCATTCTCACCGATCTCTATGTTCCACGCTTTGAAATTCGTTTAACATCTTAATACCAAATACCTTATACCATAATCATCAATTTCTTCGAAAACACAACATCGTATCATTGCTCTCCTTAGATAAATGGGTGGGGAGCGCAAGGTTTACACTTTGGCCCAAGTTTCTGAACACAACAACTCCAAAGATTGCTGGCTTATCATTGATGGCAAGGTATATATATGTGTGTGTGATGTTGTTACCAATGCCTGCATCGATGCAAATGTTTTTGTGATTCTACGAGTTGGGTTTGTGTCATTGATTTGATTATTTGTAAAAAAAAAAACTCACTTGAAATGGAATCATGCATACCAATGAATGGTTCGTTTGGATCTGATCTTAGATTCACTTTGTATATATATCTTTTTGTGTGGTGTGAATAACCTTATATGCTAGTGATTGATGAACGTTCTGGATATTTGTGGGTGGGTTAATTTTGGTTGTCACAATTATCATTGTTTTCCAAATTGGTGTTAGGGTTCGTACTACTTATCTGCATGCAATGTGAGAACTGGTTATTTGTGGATCGCATGAATTTCCATAAAATTGATTCTTTTGGTAATGAACTATCTCTGGAATTCAATTATTTGTCTATGTATTCAATAAGAATTTCAATTAAGCAAATCAAGATTAGAGTGGTTGTGTTATGATTCATGCGTGTGCTTAATACAGTACATTGTTTGTTCATAACTCCTAAACCTGACTGATATTTGGTTGATTTTGTTCTTGAAATATAAAAATTCAAAGTTATAAAATTGACATCTCAGTCCATATCTACCTTTTATTTAGTCTTTTTTTATGTAGCTTATATACAATGATTCAACAATGATATGGACATTTCAATATGGCATAAACATTCATTGAACTCCTCTCTTTTCTCATTATCTGTCTTGTTAAATCATTACTATCCATCTTTTGTGTCCCTCTCTTTCTCATGGTGTGGACTAATACTTGGTTTCTGCTAAACATGATTTTGTTTTATCCATTCTCTTTGTTCTTATAAAGTTTGATATCTATATTACTGCAGATAATTCACAAAATTTGATTAGGACAGGAATATATTATGTAATCTGGTTAAATATTAACTGCAACATGGAAAGTTTTAAACAATTTTATAACAGTACTTTTTATTGTGTTAGTGTGTTTTGCATCTAACAGTTTTTCCAAGCATATGAAGCTTCTCAGTACACTGTTGATATCTGAAGGTCACGGTATCCATCAAACACACTAACATATAGAAGTTTATGAAGTATCTATTTCATTTCTATCCTTCACATCAGATAAAATTTTAACAAGCTTTTCAAGTTGTGCTAGCAACCACTGATGGATATACTTTTAAGCATTCATTCGTTTAAAAATAATATCAATTCATAATATATGGATATACTTTTAAGCATTCATTCGTTTAAAAATAATATCAATTCATAATATATAACTAGATGTAAACTTCATATTATAAATTAATATTATAAGGTTGTGTTAAACTTAAAATTTATCTTTGAAGATAATATTAAAACCTATCCTAATAAGATTTAATAGATTTATCGTATTATTGATTATTGGTATCAGACCAGTTATAAATATTTAATTTCATATATAAAAAATACATATATTGACTTGAAAGAATATGTTGAAATCTCTTATCTACTAAAAATAAAGTCAATTTATAATATATTACACATCGATTTTATAAAATTGAGTTAGATTTAAAATTTATTTTTTTTAAAATATTTAAATTTTTGTTCTTTTGTGGAGCAGGTTTATAATGTCACAAAGTTCTTAGATGACCATCCCGGTGGTGATGATGTGTTGTTGTCATCCACAGGTACATATCTAATTTGCATACCATCACTCACTTATACCATCACTCACTTGAATTACATGTTTTCAAATGTTTATTTGACAACCCAAAATGTCATTTTTGCAGGGAGGGATGCTACTGATGACTTTGAGGATGTTGGTCACAGTAAGAGTGCTAGAGCCATGTTGGATGATCTATATGTTGGAGACATTGATCCAGCAACCATGCCTGCCAAGGCTCAACAAGCTCCTCCAAAACCACTTCAAGATAATCAGAAGAACACATCCTCATCAGGTTTCATGATCAAGATGCTGCAGTTTCTAGTTCCTCTCATTGTCTTGGGTTTTGCAGTTGGTATTCGTTTCTACAGCAACAAATCAACATAGCCACTGAAACTGCATGAGCACTTGATTTTTGTTCAACCGTTACTATCAAATATAGCTTGTTCTGTTCTATGGAACTACAGTTATATGTGATGAATAGGATATACCACTTTGTTTTTCCTTGTCACTGTCATTTGCTGTTGAATTCTTGTTGTCTTACCCTGTCATTGATAAGCTACTAGAACAGTTTTCTGTTCCTTAAAGTTCTGGTAGTTTTAGAATATGAAAAGTATCACATTCTGGTTACACTAATAAAGTTACCTTTGGAAAGCAGATTGGATATTCTGGTTTCACTGTTTTGCATTTGCTGCATAAAACACTACTTTTAAATTTACACATTACAGATTTCACAATTAAAAATAAAATTAATTTATAGTATATAACTGAATATAAATTTGACTTTGCAAATTAATTTTGTAAAGTTTTTTTATTTCTTAAGAATACTTAAAGCACAGACAATGGTATAACACATGCACTTGGTCTACTTTGTTAATTTTTGTGCTGCCAAAGGATAATGATATAGTTGGTATACACTAAAAGTTATTGAGTAACAGACAGGTATTTAAAATGTATAAAACATTTTAAAACATAATAAATATATAATTGTAGTTGTAAGATTCAAATTAAAAATGACATTTCTTAAACATGATAATGATAAAAGATTACAAATTATTTATCTAGATTGTATACTTTCTATGTTACAGTCTATAAAGTATTTTAGAATATCGGATAAAGATAAATATTGGATTGTATATGGGTACATTGCACAAATTGAAATGTCAAGAATATGATGTTTAATAAAAAAGACTATTTTATTGATTCTTTGTGCAAATGCTTTTTTTATAGATAAAATATATGGTTTCTTTATAAGTATTTAAAAATTTTAAGAGGAATAATTAAAATAAAACAATCTCACATCCATGGATTTACCTTCTAGTGATGTCCAATATTGCAGTGGTTGACACAACCCATCTTGCTAATTTAAAATTCATTTAGTGATCTTTGACAATTATCATATTTTATACCATTATCTAATAATCATAAATATTATTATTTTATTTATTATTTGAAACTTTCTTTTACTTTTTACAAATTCGTTATAATTTTCTTTTAATAATAAAATATTATATTTAAATAATAAAAATAATTATAAATAAAATTTTAAAATAAAATAATAATATTTATAGTTGTTCAATAGCGATATAAAATATGATTGCTGTCAAGCTAACATAGTTTTATTCAATAATTAATTTTTTTTTATAAAACTAACAAAAAAAAAATGTCATTTTAAAGGAGATTCTCGCATTCATAATTTCGTTTATTTTGTAAGGACATCCTCACTCTGTATGGTGCTTGTTATTCTCCTAGCAGAATTGAATAATGGTATTATATTTAAGTTGTATTATTATTTTTTCATTAATTCTTTTTAAATTTTAGTCATTCTAATAAGACATCCGGCAAGTGAAAAATAGACAAGTGAAAATTTGAAAGTATAGAATTTTATAATTTTATAAAAATAATTGAATTACTTAAAATAAGATAATTTTAATTTTTATATAAAAGTAATAATTTTAAATTATAATATTAATTTATGTATTTTATTTTTGTACTTTCTCTTTTAGTTCAATTTTGATTAATGTCTTGTGAGCTCAAGCAATATTAAGATAGATCCAAAAGAAAATAATAAAAAAATTCTAATCAGCTATATTGCAAAAATAAACCTAAATCAATGTTAGTCTAAAAAATTATAGTCAATATTAATGAAAAATAATTTCAATCAATGTCAAATTGAAAACAAAAAGCTCTAATGTTATTTAAATTTTTTTATAAACATCCAAAACTAACATTAGTCAATATCAATTGACATTAAAATTAATATTTTTGTAATTATTAGCATTTGTTTAATATTTAAGTATATGTTAATTGAAATATTTATTCAAATAAACATACTCATAAATTTAAATTGTTAAAAAGAATATCAATTTAAATTTAATATATCTAAATTTCTTAAAAATTATAAAATTTTATATGGAAAAGGAATGTTAAATTCTTCAAAATCAAATTAAGAAGCAAAAGTATAATGATCCCAGTGATTGTGGAAAAAGAATGTGGAATTTCTATACTTCTTGTGCTCCATTAGCATCAAAACAAATTTGTACAAGTTCTTGGGGTTTGCTCAACAGCTTTTTACTGTATTTTTATAGGTTCTTTCTTGTAACTCCATACCTTTTTTTATTTCTCCATGTACTTTATTATAGATTAGAGTGCTTGTTTTATCTTTTTATAATACACCTTCGTATATCTTTTTGCTTCACATATCTATTTGATTTCACTTCCACCTTCATAATCTTAAGTTGCAGCTCACCTCCATAGATCCTACCACCCAACGTCTATCACGATCATTACAAGAAAAAAGTTATTTAGAGACCAATATTTAACTACCAAATAAAATAGTTGCTAATTGTGACCAAAATAGTCACCAAATTAAATTTTGGTTGCTAAATAACTACAAAATAAAAGTAATGATTAAATTTAGTGATCAATTAAGTCAAATAATTGGTATCTAATATTAGATACCAAAGTTTTAGTGACATATGCCATTAGATTCTAAATTGATATCTAATTAAGTTAGAGACTAATTTAGAATATAATGGTATAGATCACCAAAACCTTGGTAGTTAATGTTAGATACCAATTATTTGACTTAATTGATCACTAAATTCATCCATTACTTCTATTTTGTAGTTATTTAACAACCAAAATCTAATTTGGTGACTATTTTTTTGTCACAATTAGTAATCATTTCATTTGGTAGCTAAAAATTGGTCTCTAAACAACCTTTTTCTTGTAGTGGATTACCGTGTATTATTGTTAATAGAAGAAGAAAGAGGAACGACGTGTGGGAGAAAACTTTTTTCACAAACGAAAATACTTTTAGAATGGCTTATTCCGAAAGTTGTTTCCGGATCCCGTGCTTCCATCCAATATCTGGCCTATTAACATTTTTACTTCTACTTTTAATAAACGAGGATGCACCTTATAGGAAATATAACGTGCATTATAAATTGAAATATAACGTTAAGAAAAGTGATATATTATAATTTAGTAAATATTTATAGGAAAATACATTATAAATTCTTTCTCTTTAATCTTTTCTCTCTATGACATAGGTTCCTCTTGAATTGAGATTGATCCCCAAATATTAACATATATGAGTTCTAATATCTTACTATTACGTCATTCACTTTTCTTACTTATGGGATTATAGTGGTATTTACCAACAAACATATATTGACAAAAGAAAAATAGAGACTTCTAATTGAGTTAGTCCACACATCATAATTTTCTTTATTTGTAGTGTCTACAATCCTTTGTAGCTTAACTTCTCATACCTTTGATGTCAAAGGTAAGTTAGATTTGAAGAAGAATGCAAACACTTTTTAATAAAGACATTGTGGTTGGAGTTTTTATTAAAAAAATAAACATAAGATTGATATTCATCTTCCTATGTGCAATCAACCCTTTGCATGGATGTTAAATATTTCATATTTTATTTTTTATAAAAATATAAAGACCTTTTCTCCTACATGTATGCACATTCACACACTCGGACACACACACACCCACATAGTTGTACAAGCACACACTCACATACACACGTGCACACATTCACACACACATACACACATACACATGGGCATATCCGCAACAATATACAATTTTTTTCTTTTAATTGAATTCTATTTTTAATTTTAAAATAATCTATTTTTTTAGATTCATTTTTGTTAAGGTATCTCGAAGTGGATCAAATTTATCTAGAGGCAAAACATCCAAAACTAACATTAGTCAATATCAATTGACATTAAAATTAATATTTTTGTAATTATTAGCATTTGTTTAATATTTAAGTATATGTTAATTGAAATATTTATTCAAATAAAAATACTCATAAATTTAAATTGTTAAAAAGAATATCAATTTAAATTTAATATATCTAAATTTCTTAAAAATTATAAAATTTTATATGGAAAAAGGAATGTTAAATTCTTAAAACTCAAATTAAGAAGCAAAAGTATAATGATCCCAGTGATTGTGGAAAAGGAATGTGAAATTTCTATACTTCTTGTGTTCCATTAGCATCAAAACAAATTTGCACAAGTTTTTGGGTTTTGTACAACAACTTCTTACTGTATTTCCATAGGTTCTTTTTTGCAACTCCCTACCTTTTTATATTTCTCCATGTACTTTATTATAGATTACAGTGCTTGTTTTATCCTTTTGGAATACCCTTTCATATGTTTCTTTGCTTCATACATCTCGCTGCTTTCACCTCCACCTTCATAATCTTAAGTTGCAGCTCACCTCCATAGATCCTACCACCCAACGTTTATCGCGATTACTACAAGAAAAAAGTTATTTAGAGACCAATATTTAACTACTAAATAAAATGGTTGTTAATTATGACCAAAATAGTCACCAAATTAGATTTTGATTGCTAAATAACTACAAAATAGAAGTAATGATTGAATTTAGTAACCAATTAAGTCAAATAATTGGTATCTAACATTAGCTACCAAGGTTTTAGTGACCTATACCATTAAATTCTAAATTAAGTATCTAATTGTCACTAAATTAATTTATTACTTCTATTTTGTAGTTATTTAGCAACCAAAATTTAATTTGGTGACTATTTTGGTCACAATTAGTAACCATTTCACTTGGTAGCTAAAAATTGGTCTCTAAACAACCTTTTTCTTGTAGTGAATTACCGTGTATTATTGTTAATAGAAGAAGAAGGAGGAATAACGTGTGGGAGAAAACTTTTTTCACAAAATAAAATACTTTTAGAATGGCTTATTCCAAAAGTTGTTTCCGGATCCCGTGTCGCCATCCAATATCTAGCCTATTAACATTTTTACTTCTACTTTTAATAAACGAGGATGCACGTGTTTTGTCTCTAGATAAATTTAATCCACTTCGAGATACCTTAACAAAAATGAATCTAAAAAAATAGATTATTTTAAAATTAAAAATAGAATTCAATTAAAATAAAAAAATTGTATATTGTTACGGATATGCCCATGTGTATGTGCGGGTGTATGTGTGCATGTGTGTGCGAATGTGTGCACGTGTGTATGTGAGTGTGTGTGCGTCTGAGTGTGTGAGTGTGCATACATGTAGGCAAAAAGTTCTTTCTATTTTTATAAAAAAATTAAATATAAAATATTTAACATCCATGCAAAGGGTTGATTGCATATAGGAAGATGAATATCAATCTTATGTTTATTTTTTTTAATAGAAACTCCAACCACAATGTCTTTATTAAAAAATGTTTGCATTCTTCCTTAAATCTAACTTACCTTTGGCATAAAAGGTATGAGAACTTAAGTTACAAAGGATTGAAGATATTACAAAGAGAGAAAATGACGATGTGTGGACTAACTCAATTGGAAGTCTCTATTTTTCTTGTGTCATGATATGTTTGTTGGTAAATACCACTATAATTCCATTAGTAAAAAAAGTGAATGACGTAATAGTAAGATATTAGAACTCATATATGTTAATATTTGGGGATCAATTCATGTGATCTCAATTCAAGAGGAACCTATGTAGATTAAAGAGAAAGAATTTATAATGCATTTTCAAGATTATGGAGGAAGATACATAAGGACAATGGATAAGAATTTGGAAGAAAAAATTAAAAATATATATCTTAATATTTATTGTAATCTCTTTGTACATAAAAATATGGAAAATATAGTTATTATCTTTATAATAGAAATTCAAGACACATAGTTTGGATGCAAGGATAACTTTTGAAAACAATGTTCTTAGTTGACAAATTAGAAGTATCAACCAAACAATGTCTAAACCCTTCATATTCTTGCAAGGTTTTATTTGGGATAGACTATGCATCAACTAAACAAGACCTAACTTTTCATTTCCTAAAAGTTGGCAGCATGTATTCACTCTTAATTATTTATCAAACAAGACCTGACTTTTCATTTCCTAAAAGTTGGTAGCATGTATTCACTTTTAATTATTTATCAAAAAAGTTGTCAGCATCAATAACTCTTAATTATTTATCAAAAGGTTACACACAGGCACACTCACACCCACATTCAAGCACGTACACTCACACCCACATTCAAGCACACACCCACGGGCACCCACACTCAAGAATACGCACACACATGCAACACACACATACACACACAAATGCACGCACAACTACATGCACACACACTCACATACCCACACTCAAGCACACGCACACACACTCAAACATATGTACACATCAAATAGGTTCATTTGTAAATAGTATATGCCAAGTTCTTGATAAAGTTTTACCTAACAAACTAAAACTGCAAAGTTACAAGCAAGTATTGTTTGAACATCTATCACTCTTAATTGAAATAACTCAAATTTGATTTAGTGACACAACCACTCTTAGCTAAAAACTAAGTATTGAAAGGCAATAAGTCATTACTAAAATCCTATTATTATTTGGAACAATAACCACTCTTAACTAGACAACTCATAATATTGGTTGGAATACAATCACTTTTAACTAAAATTTATTCGTGTTTTTTAGAATAGAACCACTTTTAACTAAAACTTTTTTTAGAATAGAACTACTTTTAACTAAGACTTTTACAAAATAATGTGGGATGGATTTTGCTTATTACATTAAAAAAACACATATTTTGACAAATATAATGCTTAAACACTACTAGTTTCCAAGCAAACACTAAGAGTGTTCTTGTATTCAATATGTTATAACATTAAATATATTAGCAAACATTAAGAGTGTTCTTGTATTCAATATGTTATAACATTAAATATATTTTACCTCTTTGCACTTGCATTTTACTTCTTTTGTCATAACTTCCTTTATAAATGCCCAGCGTATGGTTTGTAGAGTAATTATACTTCCTTTCGATTATAACTACTCACGATTGTTTCCAACGTAGATTTCATAATATAAATGAAAGGTCATGTCTTGGTAGTTTCTTCTTACTTTTCTGAAATTTCTTGGGAGCTAACCCTTGGTATAAAAAATGTAACAAAAAATAAACAATGGGTATAAGGGAGCAAAGAAACACGCAAAAAGTATAGTGGTTATCCAATTTGTAATTAATTAATGCTTAGACATTTTTCTTGCCAGCATATCTCTTAGAAATTACTTTCTCTCTTCTTTTATAATGGTCTTTCTTCTAATAAAAATAATTTCTTTTTTCTTTGTTATTTTTCGAATTTTAAGACGATTAATTTATTTTACAATAATATCCTTATTTTATTTTTATTTTGTGTTAAAAATTACGTTAACATTAAATTAAAGAAGGAAAATAGAAATATATCAGAGATAACTTATTTAAAATTATATTAAAAAAAAACTAAATATTTTTCTTACTTCTAATAAAAAAACTTAAGCCGGCATTACATAGAAATATTACTATCATTAACAATAATTGTTATAAGAATCTCATAGTCATCTCTTTATTATTTGGATATAATTATCTACAAGTATATCAATTTCCTTGCAGCATATTCATTGTTAACACCGTGACAGTAGACATTGTGTAACTCACTTCTGAATTTCAACCTTCATTGTTGGTTGTTAAATCCGAACAATTCTATTTCCTTGCAAATAACTCTTTTTTACTTTCACCCTTATGCCACCTCTATGCAACATAAAGGGTGAGAACGAAATTAATAATTATATAAAGTTATGGTATTCATATAATATATTTTCCAATATTTTTTACAATTTCATTTTTTTACTCCATTTTTTCATATTTCTTTTCCATTTATACCACCCATAATCATTTAAAAGTGAAAAGTATTAAATAAAACCTATAATTATATGCAAATCAAGGCAATAACTTTTATAAAGATGTAACTACAGAATGTTATATGAGAAGATAAATATATATTCATTTAAGTTACCAAAATGTTAGTAATTTTATGTGCGAATATAAATAAGGATTAAAGTACTGAAATTGTAATTTTATATTATTTTGATTTATATTGTTGGTTTTTTATACAAAAATAAATAGTATCAAGAAATTAATTAATTAATTTTTAGTAAATTTTAATATATATGTATATATATATATATATATATATATATATATATATATATATATATATATATATATATATATATATATATATATATATATATATATATATATATATATGTATAGAAAAACGAGTACGAAGAGATACTTCCATAATAAATTGATAAAAGGCTAAAAAAATTTCGAAATTATTTACTAATTCCTTTGTAATTGCAGAAATAGTTATCTCAGAACAATATGTTAAACTTAGTTTTGTTACTAGAATCTTAACGCTAATAATAACAAAACTATGAAAGATATTTGGGAGAAGGGAAATTAACAACGAAAGTTAATCATACCAATTCATAGAACAAGATTCCTCTTCTCCAAAGATCATTACCTAGGAGTTTTCACTTGCTATGTCATTACATGCCACACATATAAGACCAATATTTATTTTTCTGCATCAGTACTTTCTTTCTAAGATATTCTGTTCAGACTAACATTAATACAAAACCAAGATCAAGCAACCTCATAGTTCCTCCTTCAAAAATTTTCCATATTGTTTGATATATAGTTTTTGAGAATGGGAAGCATCAAAAGAGAAAGAAGGGTGTTGAAGCTAGTGCATCCTGGTAAACACATTGAGGTTCACAGAAAGCCACTGAGAGCAGAAGAGGTTATGAGAAAGAACCCTAGACACTGCATAACTAGGCCAGATGTTTTCAAGTTCCCATGGATTGTGGTCAAACCTGAGTCAGTTTTGCTTCCTGGAAGTGTGTTCCTCATTGTTCCCAATCACACAATCTATGACCTGTTAAAGGCCAGCACAACTCAAAGCATTACCACCCAATCACAGGTTCAAACACAAAACCAAATTCCCACAAACCATGTGCACCACCAACTCAAACAAGATTCTCATGACCTAGCTCATGATGGGAAGAGTTCCACACCCCAAATGCACAATCAAAACATTAAGATTTTGCTCCCCTTCCTTGGTGAAAGATCACAAAGCCAATCCCATGTTAAGATTTGGCCAAATGTGGATAGCCATGAAGAAAACAGCCAAAAGAGAATGGAATTAATGGATGTATCAGGTTTTGAGTTTAGACCTTATTACAAAGCCTTGGAATATTATGAAAAGTACTATAGCATAGACATGGGGGCTGAAAGGCTAGACCTCAAGAATTGTGTTAACCTAGGGTTTGTATCAGATGAACAAGTTACAGGGTTGAAATCTTGTATGAGAAGACCCAATAGCATGCGTAAGATGCTTAAACTTAAGGTATCATTCAACATAGAAATCAAAAAGCAGTGAAGGGATGTTGTTTACCTTTTCTGGCTCCATAAATTGGTAACAAGTACATAATTCTTATTTTCATTATCTTTTCAGATTCTTGGTATTTTGTAAGATAAGTGAAGCCTCTCAATTTCTACCCTATGTAGTTGGGAACTGATTTTATTATTTTTTATTAATAATATAATTTATATTTTAATTAAATATTTTATTTAATTAAAATAAAATTTGATGGGAACGGGGTATTTTAACACTCTTTTACAAAAAATAAAAACAAAAACCTTACAACTGCTTTTAATAATTAAATATTAAAATAAAATATTGAATTAAAATAGAAATTATATTATTTAATAAAAATAATAATAAAATCAGTTCTGAACTGGGTGTGAAAAAATTAATGGTGTAGAATCAATCATCACCCAAAAGATATTGTACCATACTAAGCCTATATTGAATATTCGATCAACTTAGCGTTTCAACTTAGAAAACAATATTAAAAAGTTAGGTTTGGATAAATAATTTTTTAAAATTTTGGCTAAAATAAGTTTTGCATCCCCATAAATGAATTCGTTTTTATTAAATAAAATTTTTCATACTATTGAGTAGTTAATAAATACATAAATAATATTATATCTTTACTACTAAATTGCTAACACAACTCTTTGTTATGATATTGATGATTGTTATTCTGAAGGAAAAACAAAGTTGGAGAAACTCATGCTAACAACACTTTGTCACTAAGTTGCTGACACAACTCTTTGTCATTAATTTGTTTTATGTGAAACTTCTCTTCTCACGTTCATCACGTCATGTTTTATTCTATGTTATTTATATTTGCTTTCTCTTTTTCAATAGATAAGATTGAATTCATATAAATTTGAGAGTGTTAGATGGTTTTGTCATAACATATATTAAATTTTTATTTATGTAAATCTTTTACACATTCACCTTTTCTTTTTTTATTACTTGAAAAAATTGATAGAATATACTTATATGCTTTAACTTAGAATGAAAGATAGGATTTTTTGTATTATACAACTATCAAAATATACAACAAATTTTTGTTGTTTATTTTTTGAATTCCTCTATTAACCTTTGAATTCATATAGCTTCCTTACATGTGAGGGTACTTCTCATTTACTTAGCTTCTATAGTAGGCGAAGCTATAATATCTTGTAACTTGGATCCAACTTTGTCCCTCTTTCAAGTATAAGCACATTATTAATGGTAGATTTTATTTTATTGAGATCACCTGCAAAATTTGTATAAACATATCCTCTAACAACTAATTCTAACATCCAAAGCATAATACAACTCATGAGGTTCCTTTGATGTATCTAAGAATGTTCTTAATAACACTCTAATGCTATCTATCGATATTTGCCATGAATCTACTAATTGTTCTCACTACTTATTCTATATTTGGTCTTGCACAAATCATGACATACATAAGGTTTTCCATCGTTGATGCATATGGTACTCAAGACAGTTTTGTCCTCTTTACTTCATTATTAGGACTTGTATTGGAGGATAACTTGCAATTGATAGGAAGTGGGGTAGAAGTTTGCTTACAATTTTGTATGTCGAAATGTCCCAAGAGTTTCAGTAAGTAACTCCTTTGAAAAAGTCAAACCTTCCTGTCTTTTTTGTCTTGGTGAATTTGTATTCCTAAAATCTTGTTTGTTGTTCCAAGTCTTTCATATCAAACTTGCTAGCCAAATGTGCCTTCAATTCTTGACTTCGAGCTTTGTTGGGATCTACAACAAACATGTCATCTATATGCAACAACACAATGATAAAATCATTTTCATCAAACCTATTGTAATTGGTATAATATTTTGAACTCAGAACTTAGACGCCTACTTTAAATTGTACAGAGATTTGGTTAACTTGAAAATCAAGTTTTCTTATTCTTTAAAGTCTTATGGTTGGAGCATATACATTTCTTCTTTTAAGTTATTCATGAACAAAAGTAGTTTTTATATCAAATTTCTCAATATGTAAATCAAATGCAGCACACATGGTCTAAACGATTGAGATTGTTATCCAATTCCTAGTTAATAGGCTTCAACTACTGTAAATGTGTCCTTAAAGTTACTCACCCACTTTCGCTCAACTTTGTTTCCTTTACTCATAGTTATATTTATCACCTCTGTGTCTATCATCATGTTGTGCAAAATATCTTCCTCCCAAACAAACTATTGTATCCTCCATTTAAATTTCCATAAGTATCTAAATGTCATACCCCATGTTATTAATCTTCACATTACTTTGCTTGGAATTCAAGAACACTCTTTGATATTTCATTGCTAAGAATTTTTTTCATAGCCCACTTATCATGTAAAAATTTGATTTTCATCCAATCAACAATCTTCCATTCAACTGATTGTCAAAACCACCTTTCTACATTATTCATACCGCATAAACTTTTAAGGTCTCTCCACCAAATAGTTGCATTCTTGATCCCATTATAAAAGTCTTTCCATCCAAATTAACTACTTTTAATACTAATCCCCATAGAGAACCTTCTTATTATTGCAAGTTTCATACCATTTCTTGCAAAGGATAGTTGTTTATTTTTCCATAGGGACAATTTTCTATTTATCTTTAGGATGATTTAGTTTCACATTGCTTCCATTATAGGGTTCACTCCAATCAGCATTCCAAAGTAAGCAAACGAGATCATAAGTATTGCATAGTTCAATTTCTTTGTTACCGCCTGTGTTCTTTGGTTGTGTGCCCCTATAACATGACATCTACTTTTAGAAAGTTGACCTTACGACTTGATGTTAATTCAAAACTTCTCAAGATGCTTTAATCATCAAAAGATTTTCTATTATAACCTCTCCAAGAAAAATTGTATCATACCCAAATTGTAAGAGATTAATTTCAATACTTCCTTGCCCCACCTTATAACCTTTATACATTCATTTTGCACTTGTTTCCCTCATTAATCTATTCAAACCTTCTACAACTATTATAAATATGAAAGATGCCAAGGGAAGCCTTATTGTAGACCTTTTTGCATTCGAAACTTAGTAAAAGGGCTTCTATTAAGTAACATGAAGACAAAGCCAATACTTATACATGCATTGGTCTAATTTATCCATCTCTTTGGAAATCCCAATCTTTTTAGCATATAGAATAAAAGTTCCATGATACTGAATCATATGTCTTCTCGTAGTCCACTTTAAAAAAAAGGACACTCTTTTTTCAATCTTTGTGTTTTGTCCACTACCTCGTTCACTGTCAAAACACTATGCACCATGTTTCTTCTTTTTTCAAGAACACATTATGCCTTTCATCAATCACTGAAGGCAACACTTTTTTAATTTGATTTGTCAATACCTTAATTTTATACATGCAACTTGCTAAAGAAATTGATCTAAATTCCCCTAAACCAAATTAGGTTTTCCACTTTTGTAATGGGTGAAATAAATGATGAGTTGCTTCCTTTTGGGAGATTACCATTGGAGTGAAACTCCAATAGGAATTTCAAATTTTTCTCTTTAATCATGTGTCAAAACTTCTTTATGAATTTAAAAGTAAATCCATGTGGTCTTAGGGTTTTGTCATCACCACACTTCTTTATTACCTCTTTGATTTCCCCTTTTCCAAAGGGTATACTGAGTTTCTTATTATTTCTTATGGATATTAGGTTAAATTTTATGCCATCAAGTGTAGGTCTATTTTCAACTAAGTTAGTATACCTTCTTGAACAACCTTTGGATCCTCCACCCATCTATCATCCTCCCTCAAACCTCTAATCATGTTTTTTCCTCCAAGTCTAGTTTATTATCATGTGGAAATACCTGGAATTGTTGTATCCCTTAATAATAATTTTTCTGTTGATTTTTTTCTAAGTATTTATTCATTATGTATTGCCACATTTAATAATGTTTACTACAAGATTTTTTTCTATTACATTCTTCGTCAACTAGGCATTTCTCCTCCCTCTTTTTTTATCTAGATTGTTCGGTTCCTTCTCCACTTCCTTATAATTCTGTTGTATTTTCTGAACTCCTGTTTATTCCACCTTATTAGTTTGTTTTTAGCAATTTTAATTTATCCTTCAAAGCAAAAGCACCCCACCTAGTAACTGTACTGTTTGCCCATACTTCCTTAACAAGTGATTCAAGACTCCTATCCTCGATCCCAAAATTATTAACTTGAAATGTTTAAGCCCTCAATGTACACGTGACAGTGGTCTGCTAAATTTCCATCCAAGACTTCATGTACACTCTTAGGCCACTCCATTAGGTAACCATGTGATACTAGAGCAATATCAACCCTACTTCTTGCTTTACCATTTGGTTTGAAACAAGTAATTTTTCTATCTAGTAATGTTATATCTATGAGCTTCATTTTTGTCTATAAAACCACTAAACTTTCATGATTGACTATGCATTTTGTCCCCCTTTCTATGTTCCTTGTCTCTCATGTGGCCATCTAATATAATTAAAATCTCCTATAATACACCATAATTGGTTGTTGGATAGTTCTTTAAAGTTATCAATTTGTCTCATGTTTTATTCTTCCTTTCCCCTTCCTATGTTGCATACACGTTAACAATTGTAACACCTTCACAACTTTTAAAACGTTCACCTTCAAATATTTTTTAACTATAAATTCTTCTTTTTTCCATACAACAAGCCCCTAGAGAGATTAATGGTTGGTATCAGAAGTGGACTTCAAGCCTAACTCAACGTTACAAAATCGGCTTGTAAGGTAAGATTTGCACTCACTTATAAACTATTTGTTGGAGAAATCCGAGGGGAAACCTTGGGGAGATAAACAAGAATGAGAAATGAGCCCAACCTATAAGGGAATGACGCCACCTTCAACCCAAAACCTTAAGGCATTGAGGTTTGTGGATCTTCTTTCTTATATGTTGCTGAACTTTCTCATTTCTATCCAATGTGGGACTTAGACTCACACTTGAATACCTAACAATCTCCCCCTCAAGTGAGAGTCTCTCCTTGGAAGCAACTAACCCCTTACTTGTACTGATGTTCACACACTTATACGGGACATGCTTGCCTGAAACCTCCGTCAAGAAGACTTTCGATATAGGGTCAAACTGAGCCCATCCGCTTGGTGACAAAAGCGAACCATCGGCTCTGATACCACTTGTTGGAGAAATCCGACAGGAAAACCTTGGGGAGACAAACAAGAATAAGAAATGAGCCCAACCTATAAGAGAATGACGTCACCTTCAACCCAAAACCTTAAGGCATTGAGGTTTGTGGGTCTTCTTTCTTATATGTTGCTCAACTTTCTCATTTCTATCCAATGTGGGACTTAGACTCACACTTGAATACCTAACACTATTGAAAGGCCTCGTCTTTAATCAATGTGAGATCTCCAACACTCTCCTCACGCTGAGACTCCTCAACTCGAGCGTGAAACTTATATGTAAAGGTGGTCCGGTAGCGGCCGATAGCAGGTGACCCGATAGGCCCAACAACTTTGCTATGATAGACTCTGATACCATATCAAGAAGTGAACTTTAAGCCTAACTCAACCTTACAAAACTGGCTTGTAAGGCTAATAGAATCGCTAATGATTACATAATAATTATTTATCATTTATTAATACCCCCTCAAGATGGAGCGTAGAGATCAACTAAACTCATCTTGGACAACAGATGTAAGAACAACTTGGATATGAGAGATTTTGTACAGATGTCAGCAGCCTGTGACTTAGTGTTGATAGGGAGTAAACAAAGAACACCATGAACCTTTTCTCTAACCATATGACAATCGATTTCAATATGTTTCCTACGCTCATGAAACACAGGATTGACAGCTAAATGTAAGGCAGACTTGTTATCACAAAAAAGAATTGTAGTGGCTTGAGGAACAATATGTAAATCATGAAGCATATAAGATAACCATTAAATTTCATAGGTTGTCGAGGCCAAAGCCCGATATTTAACCTCAGTGGAGGATCGTTAAACTGTGTGTTGCTTCTTGGATCACCAAGAGATTAATGAATCACCAAGAAAAATGCAGAAGTCGGTAATGGAGCAACGAGTTTCAGGGCAAGATGCCCAATGTGAGTCACAAAAACCTTTCAGTTGTAAAGGAGAATCACTAGGAAAGAAGAGCCCCTGACCAGGATTAGCTTTAAGATAACAAAGAACCCTGAGCGCTGCTTGGTAATGAGTCATTGTAGGAGCTGATAAGAATTGTGAGAGATGATTGACAACAAAGCAAATGTCGGTCCTAGTGTTGGTCAGGTATATAAGTTGTCCAATGAGCCGTCGATACATGGAAATGTCTTCAAGGAGAGGACTCTCTTTGGAATGGAGCTTTATTTAAGGATCTATAGGAGTGATAGAAGGTTTACATCTTAACAGGCCTACAACAACTAAAAGCTCTAAAGTGTATTTCCTTTGGTTAAGGAAAATGCCCTTGCTTAATCTAGCAACTTCTAATCTAAGGAAAAATTTTAATTGACCAAGATCCTTAATTTTGAATAAGTAATCAAGTTGAGACTTGACTAAAACAATCTTTTGAGCATCATTCCCTGTCACAATCATATCTTCAACATTGATAAGAATGGTTATGAATGCACCAATAGCAAATTATTTAATGAATAAAAAAAAAATCAGACTGTGTAACCCGAAACTATAAGGATTGTAGACAACTTTTCATATCACTGTCTACTAGCTTGTCTAAGACTATAAAGAGGTTTTCTCAGCTTGCAAACCTGACCAGGTTTTGAGGGAACTACACCATTAGGAACCTCCATATATACTTCTTCATGAAGATCTCGATGCAAGAAAACATTGTTGACATCAAGTTGTTCAAGAAGCCAATTTTTAGTAGCTGCAATGGCTAGTAAGAGCTTGACAGTAGTGATTTTGGCCACTAGAGAAAAAGTTTTTCTGAAATCAGTGTCTTCTTGTTGTGTGAATCCCTTGGCTACTAGTCTAGCCTTGAACCTCTAAATTGAGTCATCAGTCTTGTGTTTAGTCTTATACACCCATTTGCATCCCACTATTTGTTTTCCAATAGGTCAGCAAATTCCCAGGTTCCAGTTTTAACTAAAGTATTAATCTCATCATCCATGACTTTCCTCTAGTTCTCATGCTTCACTGTTTGTGCATAAGTTTTCGGTTCTACAATGGAAGAGATACTAAATGCAAAATGCTTATGATTGTTAAAAATTTTTGAGTAATTAACAAAACTGAAAATAGGATATTGAACTAAAGAGGAATTTTTGCTCTCTATTCCTGCAACTACGTTGCAATGAAAATCATTGAGTTAAGCAGGAGGTTTGGTGCTTCTATGGATTTTCTTATAGTAGGAGGTACAAGATTATTAGGAGTTGTGATAGTGGGAGAGGAATAATTTTGTTGTGGGACAATATATGGTGTTTATTGATTTTGTAATTGGGAAGAGAATGTGAGGAAAGAGATATCAATGTCTTGATAATCTGGAAAATGTGGCATGACAAAATTTTCACTATCTATATGACTGACAATATACTTAAAAGGAAAACTATTTTCATTGAAGGAGACATTTCTGGATAAAAGAAACTTCTCTGGTGTGTAAGTCATAGAAGAGTGAACCTTTGATCCCTGGCCTATGGCCTAAATAAACACACCTTCTAGCTCGAGAATTAAGTTTCTTCTTATTATGAATCAAAATTGATGCAAAAAAGCTTCATAACCAAAAACTTTAATAAAAGCTAAATCAGGAGAAGAGTTGTACAAAATGTCATAAAGACTTTTGTTATGTTAAATCTTGCTAGGCAATCTATTAAATAGAAAAATAACACGAAAGGATGCAAAGTTCCAAAACAATTTAGGCAAGTTACTTTGAAAAATAAGAGCCCTAGTAATGCTGAAAATGCATTGATGTTTTCCCTCTACCACTACATTTTATTGTGGAGTCTCAACACAAGACATTTGATGTTCTATGCCTTTGAGAGAGTAAAACTGATGCAAATTAAATTTAGGTCCTTGATTAGACCTAATGTATTTGACAGTAGTAGAAAATTAAGTTTCAACCAAAGTAATGAAATATTTAATGCAGTTGTTTACTTTTGATTTAGTTTTCAAAAGAAAAATTCAAGTATGCTTAGGAAAATCATCCACAATAGTAAAAAATTATCTATATCCATACATAGAAGTAATGGCTAATGGTCTCCAAATATCCATATGTAACAAATCAAAAATTTTATTGCTTGAAGAAGTGCTTACATGAAATGTAAGTCTTTTCTGTTTGGCAAGTGAACATATTTGACAAAACCAACTTGTAAGGCTATCAGAATCATTAATGATTCTCACATAATAATTACTTATCATTTATTAATAGTTGTTTTTTCATACCAGCCTATTTCTTGATCCCTCATATTGCATAAGACATACCTTCAATGATAACTTCTCTTTATGTTTCTTTTATGCAAACACAAATAACATTATGCCTTTCCCACCCCTATCAATTCCTCCCTAATGAGGTTTTTCCTCTCCTCCTACACCTTACAGATCCTTATGTCAACTGTTACCCTTTTCTGTTGTTGTTTATTTCTCCAAATTTCGTCCACTTATCTACCGTGATAAGCCTTTCTATCATTATTTGTAGTTGTCTTCTTCCATGGTCAAAGTAGGAATTATTTATTTTTGGTTTTACATTACCTATAACTATTATATCCAACTCCTTCTCTAATACTTTTTACATTTTTCACTCCCATAAATCTTACAAAGTCAAATCGATCTCCCATCTGTCAACTTTCTTGACTATGGATACATTTTTCGCTTTCCCTATCTTTGAAACACTTTCCGCATATCTAATAATCCATATGCTTGTGAGAACGTGGTAAAGAAAAACGTTGTTACTTCTTACTTTGTATTTTTTTCTCTTAGTCACCGTCATCCAGTTCACATCTTTTATTTTTCAGTCACTAATTATATCCTCCCTTACTCTATCATACTCCCTCATTATTAAAGCACAATTTGTGTATTAGACTAAAGACCAAATGTGTTTACATGAAAAACATCCTTTTATTTTTATTATTATTGAATCTTGAAAAGTTTCATATTTTTAACTTTTGTAACTACATGTAAACTAATGTATAAGTACGTGAGAACATTATTTGAGTTAAAAATAATATTCACTTACTTTAATAATTAATAAGTAAAACTTAATATATTTTACAAGACATAAAATAGAAATTGAAGACATAAAAATGTTATCCATAAAATGATTTTGTTAATATTTTTTTTTAGATTAAAAAGTAGTCTATATGGAGTTTTTTTTTTTTTCATGACCTTCCTCATGTTTTCTTGGTAATATGTTTTTTGGATTAAGAAGTAGTTTATATTTTATGTTTTTATTCATGACCTTTGTCATGTGTTTTTCACGATCATTCTTACTTTTCTTCATATATTTTGTTTGACATATTACATATTCTATTAGGTCTTGTGTTTGGTTTGATTTTTTTTTTTTATATATATATATATATATATATATATATATATATATATATATGAATTAATTAAATAATATAAAAATTAGCAACACGTTTATTAATATATTTTTAATAGACTTTTATTATCATTAAAATTTATTATAAATTGTGAGTCTCGTTATTTAATAAAGTTTAATTATATGATTAATATTAATATTTAATAAATGATTTTTTAATTATTTTTTAATGACAAAAAAACTCTATAATCATTTATCAATTTGAGAGTAATTATTTAGTATATAAAAAGTAAAATTTATATAATAGTGATTAAAAAATTAAGTCTTCATTTATGTGGTCATTAGAAAAAAAAAATTAATTTCTAATCTTATTTTTTTTTATTGACAAAAAATTAATCGTTTAATGTTAACTTAAAAAGTTATTTCTAATTACATCTTAACTAGAAACTAAACAATTTTTTTAATAAATAAATAATTTTTATAGTCATAAGGTCTTAAAAATATAATTTACATTACATTTTTTATTAATAATCGAGATTACTTTGAAGATAAATAACTTTTAGTTTCTAAAATACTTAATATTGTGTGTAATTACTTTTTATATATAATAAGTTTTTTTTTTATTGTTTTGTTTACCTTAACACACTCTCTCTCTCTCTCTCTCACATATATATATATATATATAATTAATATACTGTTTAGATTATACTTACTAATATATTAATTATACTTTATATAGCACATAAAAATTTAATTAATTTACACATTTCAATGCTTTTAAAATATTTCTAAACTTAAACTTCTATTACAACCATAACTAATAAACCTTTTTATGAAATTTTACATTTGATCTTAATAATATATTAATTTTAACAAATGAAATACGATTACAACTTTAATATATATGATTTTTCTAAAAATTATTGCCTTATTACTCCATTCATACACTTGATGTTGTAATAAATTTAATAAACATAACATTGTTAAACAAATTTAATATATTCAATTTAAAATTACTATTTAAAAAAAATCTTAAATTTACCTTTAGTATAGTATAATATATAATATATGCATATTGCACTATAATATATTTTTTATAATATACTATTGTAATTGTATACTATAGTAACTATTTTCAGTCTACTCTTAATAAAAGATTTTTTATATTATATTCATAATTTTGAATTATACATGTGTTTTCAAAAGAAAATCATACTTCATTTTAATTAAAAAAACTATTACAATAGCCAAATAAATTTCAATCAAATATTACCGCAGTCTTTTTTTTATTTAAAAAGTTATAAATTTTAGTAATAGAAAAGTAATATTATAATACTTCAAAAATTACAAAATAATTCATTCAAATAAAAATTATAAAAATTTTGTTCAATAAAAATAATAATACAGTGTATATATCAAATAAGTTACATAGATTTTTTTTTTTTTTTTTTTTTACACAATAGAACCAATTTTAATAA
>Ga0209700_103858_pt1 | contig 28038 bp, 12 predicted proteins | sample SiratroredBW_FD_187528 | JGI IMG/M metagenome (GOLD analysis project Ga0209700, IMG submission 187528) | Root nodule microbial communities of legume samples collected from California, USA - Siratro red BW (SPAdes) (version 2) | ecosystem: Host-associated > Plants > Roots > Nodule | place: USA... | reverse complement strand
ATAATTAATATAAGGAATACTAGTATAAGTGAATTTTGAAAAGGTTTATTAAGTGAATTGAAAGTTCCTTTATTACAAAGTATATATATATATATATATATATATATATATATATATATATATATATATATATATATATATATATATATATTGGGATAATTCTAGTTTTTCCTTACCAAACTTTAAAAATTTATTTTTAATTTATTAAATTTTTAAAAGAATTACTTCCTAACCATTGAAAATATTTTTAAACTGTAAGCATAATAATTTAAATCTTAAAATATAAAACAATCATTTTAGTACAGTAAATTTAGCATTTATAAACTAAAATCATAACTTCAATTGTCAGGAATTAAAAAAACTTAAATTTAGAAAATGAAAATAAGAATTATCTCAAATTTTAAAAATTAAAAACATAATTAAACTTTTTATAATCATATTATTGATTTAAAATATCTATCAATTTTTTTAATAATGAATCTCTTTTAGAAAAATCTTGAGTAGCCACTAGGATAGTTTGCAATATCTAAAAGAATAAATGGAGGCAAAGTAATTATCACTTGTATCAACTAGTTTAGATTGATCGCATGAGTTGTAGGATGTTAATATCAGTTTCTTCATTGGTTAGATTGAATTAATTTTGGAGAGATTATATCAATTGAATCAAATGAATGAAACCGCGTTGATTTGGTAGAATAGAATTGTTGAGCCAGTGCAAAAAATAAACTAAAAGTAATTTAAAAGTTAACACATTCGAGCCAGCACAACGATTTGGAGTGTTTATAGATGTATTGTTAGAGCCAATTTAAACAACAATAATGCATTTGAGTCATCTAGTGTATCTTTTAATTTTATAACAACCTCCAAGAAAATACTTCTAATAATATCTTGAATTCTAAAAATATTTGTCATTGCCTTATAAAATCTTATTACAAACACCACTTTTGATAATTATGATCAAGATCAAATACACAATGCAATTAAAAAAAACAAAATTACTTAAAAACTTTGAACACAATTAAGATACAAGATAAATGTGATCACATAACAAATTTTCTGAACCAAATATTTGAATAAAAAAAAGTAAAACAATTTTAAAATGTGTTGATTATATCAAGTCTATATCTCTATCCATAATAAAAATAGTTTCTGAATTAATAAAGCTGGTTTTTGTATAAGTTCATTAAGAAATAAGAGAGATATAAAACTTTTGTAGCTAATTGTTTTAATCAATTAAATTTAAGCCATTAAAATAGAGTTCAAAATTAAACTCCTAATATTTTAATATATTAAAATTATATTTTAATATATTAAAATCATTTTTAATCAATTTTAATTAATTAAAAAGTTATTTTAATTTATTAAAATAAACAACAACAAAAATTTTAGATTTAGATGATTTTAATTAATTACAAACAGAGTCATATAAAAAACTTTGAGTTTTGAATGGATTAAAATGTTCTTCTTTACCTTTCTAACAAACCTTAACAATATTTTTACATATTAAAACATATTTTAATTTATTAAATCAAAATTGAAACCACATCATTTTTCTAAGTTAGTAAATGATCAAAGTTAAAGAAACACTTACAACATTATTAAAATTACAAATTACAACACAAACCCAAAATTAAACATAAAAATCAATATTTTTAACATTTGTTTCATCAACATGACATATTATAGTTGGAAACACCAAATCTTCAAGCATATAATCATATCAAATATGTAAACTTGAAACTTTTATATTAATAAGATATAATTGAGGATTCTTAAATAACGACTATGGTGTAATTTGTATAAAAATTTTATGTAATAAAAGTATTTTATATTTGGAAATGTATATTTATTATGTTAGCTCAGCAATTTATTATACTATGATTCTAATATAATTACACTTAATACGAGAAGAAATAATTTTGTATGTAAGGCCAACAATTTCTAATATATTTAGAAGTTTTATCTTTTTATATATTTTTTTGAGAGTTAAGACAAGAATTATATAATATATATATATATTGAGAGAAAGTTATGTATATATGCATGAATATATGTCTCCATACCTACTTTAGTTATGTTATAGTTGTCACAAATATATCATTCTAATAAACAAATCACGTTTAATTATTAGATTAAAAAAACAAATAAAGAGAAGAGATAGAAAATAATTCTTTTAAATTTATCACTCCTATATATATATGTATTAAAATCTAAAATTTGATACTTTTATTTCAACCGTTGAACTTATTAATATAATAAAAATATAGTGTCCTATATTATGTTATTGTACGTTTGTGAGTTACTTCAACAAAAAGAAAAATAAGTATTAAATATTTATAATTCAAAAAGATTTTTTTTTTTTGAAAAATTAAAAAAATTAACCTAACAACTCTTACATGTAGCAGTTTTCCAGTTTCTAACTAATTTTTCAATTATTTTAATAAACGCAGTTTTACTGTTACTTTAGATTCTAAATATATGTTAATATCATTATATTAATCATAATTATTTTTTAAAACATTATTTTGACGGACATTTTTTGATTTCCTTTAGTTGACTTGTATAAATCCAGAGATTAAAGTGATTGTCTACTCATTTATAAATGTATTAATCTAATAAAAACGAAATATCTATCTATAAGATTATAAATAAAAAGTTGAAAGTAAACATTTTAATTTAGATTAGTTATTTTAAAAATTAATCGAATTTTAACTTATGCACATTTGCATAGTTTATTTATAAAATTATGCTATCATTGATCTTTAAGGATAATTTTAGAAACTATTTAAGTAAATGCATATAAATATTGTGTAAAACCGTTCTCAACCGTATATGACTATATTCAATAAAAGTCACTTAAAAATTAGTTGAAAGTTAGAAAGAAGTAGAAAAAGTAGTTAATGACTAAAAGTTGAAAGCTGTTTAACTGTTAACTCTTTTTTGATCCATAGCCATATAGTTAGAAGAGACTAGTTCAATTCCAGACAAATTCTTTCTCCACCTCATATGGTCTTCTGCACTTCCATCAAAAATTTAAATTCTATTTTTTGCCATTATGAAAATGACCAAAAAGGACTGCTAGTGTTCTGATATAAGAAATGTACAGTGAATTTGTCCACCTTCAAAGTGAACACAGTAGCCATTTTTTCTCAAATACACGACTGGTGTTTATGAAGGTTTGCGTTTACGAAGGTTTAGTGAGTGATTAAATAGTTAAGAAAAATTTTCCACCTGTAAAGAGTATTGATTGATGACAAGAAACAATGACACGATGAGATTTTAAATTTGGGTAAATTTTCATCGTTTTATAAGTTATCAATGAAGTCCATCCATTTTAGAAATTTTTTGAAATTATAAAATGGATGGACAAACGTCTGATTTATAAATTATAAACAGGATGAAAAATAGGAGAGATGGAATCTAATTTATAATTTATAAATTTGCCGCCACCCGATTTGATTTATAAATGTTTAAATAATATGCAAATCGGATGGCTAATTGGTAGTTATTATGAGGTTTGCAAATTTGTATATCATATTCAAGTTTAATTCAAGCTTGGGCTTTTCACCGTCATCGATGTTCCTCTGTATGTGCTGCACCTTCTTTCTCTCCTCTTCTATGTTCAACAACCCTCCTTTTTTGGTCAATCACTAGTTTGACCATTGTGGAAAATACTAGCAATTATTGCTTCTTTATTTTATTCCTTTGGTTTTTCATTTTATTATCCTTTAATTATGTGTACATATTTAAGAAAAAGTGATAAAATTAATCCTTTTTATATCTTTCAGCATTATGTCACATGAGGTAGCTGAGACATCAGAAGATGAATTCAGTTAGTAGAAGATGGAAGCAATCGGAGGTCACGAGTCTTGTGGCTCTCGTCCAAGTGACCATGATCAAAAAGAGTTCTGTTCGTGGTCGATAACTACCTAAATCAACAAATCTAAAAGTGCACCTCTCACACGTTGCTCCCACATATCGAAAAAAGTAATGTAGGGGACGGTCTACTTCAATAGACGGCAACGGATCTGAAACGGCAACAATAGTGGTGATCGAAGGATGGAGTGAAGTGAATGAAGGTATGGGTTGAAAGAAGTGGAGGGTAGTGTAGACTTTTCAAATTTTATATTAAGGATACATTCGTCTTTTCAATTACAATATGGAGGTGTAGGAAGAACATATGAAAGTGGAAGAAGAATTTGTCTCAATTCTATTGTTGTCGCGTTTGTGGCCCAAAGTGAGTAAAGACGAACCATGGTTGGGCCAATGTTGTTTAGCCCACAAACTAACTTGACGAGAGCTTCTTCCTGCACCTCCCTCGTCTCGTCCTGTAGCTCCATACCACTTTGAAAAGACGAATGTACCCTTAACAAATATATGTATACCCTAGTACTACCCTTCACCCCCAAATCGCAACCTGCATGCTCATTCTTTCTTCACAGATTTGCTCTGCACACATTGGTTGTCACATTGCTCTCACAAATTACTGCATTCATATATGATACAAACCAACTCGTCTTCAACCTTCTAAAAAACCTTCAACACCCATGCCCAAATGCTTAAAACCTATTCATATCAAATGAAGAGGATTTTCATCTTTTCAACAAGTTCAATTCTGAAATTACAGAAGCACTCTAACTTGACAATATTGATTAGCCCAAATGAAAACATTTGACCCAAAACAAAAAAAAAAGAAAAGAAATGAAGAACCATTTAAAGGCAATCAATCATCCATGTAAACTATAACTAGCTTGTATAACTCACATAGTAACTTCAACTAGTTCAACCATAAATGGTGAAAAATAATCCATGTACATCAAATGATATTTAAAGTTTACAAAGAACAGAGAGAGAAACAAGAGTAATGATACACTAAGGAAATTATATTCAAACATTTTATATTTTTCACGATTAAATTGGTTATTTTATAGATGTATGAATATTATAAGGAATATAATGTGATTACATATGATACAAAAGATGAAGAAAATAAATTTGTAAGTATTGATAAGATACAAAACATGCACTCTAGCCACGATTCCTTTCAGAAAAATACCGAACTCAGCACCAATAATCACAACTCAAAGCTTCTACTTGATGGGTCTAAAAGATCAAAGGAAGTTTATAAAGTTATATCAACCAGATAAAAATCTCAGTTTTGTTTAGTTTTAATTAAATATTAAAATTAAATGTGATTCAGTCTGATTTTAATTTAATATAAAATTTGAATTGAATTAAATTATTATTTTATATTTCAGTGTAAATTAATTTTTGTTATTATAAAATTATTAAACACATTTTTAAAAAATATTAAACATTTTATAATAAAAATTTCAAATAAAAGAATATGGTATAACTTTTTTAATAATTATTGTCATGCTTGTAAATAAATTATATAATGTTAAAAGCTAAATACAAATTATAAGTATAGATATGTTGTAAGTATAATATAATTAAACCTACAACATTATATTTAAATATAATAAGTAAGTAATTATTTTACTTTGTTTTTAATTTGAATATAAACCAAAATGTTTGATAAAAAAATAAATCTAAATATAAAATAAAAAGATTTAATTTTGAATGATTTTTATTTATGTTTTGAATTGATTCACTAACACCTAAAAATAGCAAAAAAGGCTAAATCCTTTTTACTTTTATATGACTAACAGTGAAACTGTGTTTTACAGCATTAAGTTAGTTAGTTACACACATCGATTAGTTAGTTACATGTTGCCCTGCATCATAGATACACACTACCCCTTCCACCAGGACTTATAATTAAGCATTTAGTACTAATGTAGAATTATCTATACAGTTAGAACCACCAATTACCCCAGATCTTGGAGTCTAAATCCACTATCCCATTAGTTCCAGCACCCATATTTTATCCTCCGTTATACCAATTTCTACCTATATCTCACATTTATTCCCTCAGATTTTAGACAAGTTATAGGATGAAGACACTGATCCGGATGTTAAAATAGTTATATTTCTTTGACTTCATATTTTCCAAATTACAGTACTAGTCACTCGCATACAACGTCAAACTTTGTCTTCATTTTTATTCAACATCAACAATCTAAATTGACTAAAGTGATGTCTGGCTAAATTATGGTGTATTGTTGTCACACTCGTCCATTTATCACACATGTCTTATACATTTCTAGTTACTCTTCAATTAAAAAGTACGCCTTACCTCAAAGCCTTGGTTTTCTAACATTTCATACACTTGACAATCCTGAGTAGTAATTTCATTATGTAGTTTCTTATAAGCACATCTAACAGTCTAAACATGTGTTTCATCATCCCTTCAACACCAATCATCCTTCTTTTGATTTTTGAATCTCTTGCATCAATAAAGATGCCTGGATAATTTTTCCACTTTAACCACTCTCTCCTCCATTCCAACTTTCAACCAACTTATTTTCATGCCAGTTCTCCAAGACCTCTATTGTTGCTTCTTTACCATTTGATCAAAATGAGGTGTTCGCTTTGTCAAATTAAACACCCTTAAAAATTCATAGATGTTATTAACTCAAACTTACTAAAACTTTCAAAATCATAACTAAAATTTATTAAATACTAACTTTGTTTTTTTTATTTGTCAATTTTATACAAAAAGAAAAAGAAAAGAAAAGTAATAATATATAAAATTTCTAAGTAATAAATGGAAATGATACACTAGAATAGGAAAAAAAATAGATCAACATAGTCCAACAATCATTCAACACTCTCATTTTATTATTTTTCAAGTGGCTAAAAAGAACAAATATGGTTGTTGTTTGAGGAATTTTGATAAAATGAGTTTCTATATCATCTCTTGATAAGTAATAAAAGGAAATTGTTGATAGCAAATAACAATAACAGAAATATATTTATGTTAGTCTGTTATTTGCTATCAAGTGTCATTGAATTTGAATATGTATTGATCACTTATTCATTCATATTAATTAGATGTAATTAGATGTAACTCGAATTAAAAGTCTTACAGAAAATTTAAATAAAATTGATTTGAATTAGATTTTAACAAAGAGAATGTCTTTAAAAAAACAATAACACTAGAATTTTAATCGAATGTTTAGAAAAAAACTTAATGAAAAAGAATAATTGAAGCATCATGCTCCCGTGATAAATTATCACCCAGGTAGTCTAAATAACGGTGTTTAGGATGATTTTCCACTAAAATAACTTATATACGAGACCTTGGCATATAAATCCTATTAAATTCATATGCAAAAATTAGTTATCAATTCACAATAATAAGGTATTGGATAATAAGGGACAAGATTTTAACGTGTGTACTATATTATTATCTTAAGTAATGTTTTAAAAATGGTATTAAAGCAAATGTTATCATCAAAGGTCGAAGTCCAATTCACACTTTCACAAGAACAGTTTTGATTTGAATCACAAGGGTTGATTTGAATTTGATTTAATTAAAAAAAAAACTAAAATACAATAAAATAATAATTTTTTTTTTTTATTTTAGCACTAAAAAATGTAAGAGTGCAGAAATACTAATGGTTCCATCTCAAATGTGTTGAAATAGAAAGAATTGAGGTACGGTTAAATTTTGTATTTATGATATCATTTTGTCCTAAAAATATGTTTTAATGGATTAAAGGACAAAAAGTTTTTATAAACTATCATGTACTCCTAAATTAATTTATGACATTTTTTTTTAGTAAAATAATTCCTAAAAAGGACAAAAAGTTTTTATAAACTATCATGTACTCCTAAATTAATTTATGACATTTTTTTTTAGTAAAATAATTCCTAAAAGTTATAAGAGGAATATATGATTCAAGATATTACCAACAAGAATAAGGCTAAAATCATGAAAATACAACCCTCTTTTTTCTAATGTCACGAAATTCATCAAAACAAATTATGAGTAAATGAATAATAATACGAATTACAAACTAATATTAGAAGAATACCTAAAATTAGTAAAGTAATTACCTCAGAAACCTATATGAAAAACAAAAAGGTTAGAACTCCATTATAAAAGAAAGACAAGACACAAAGATAAAGAAAAGTTCTCAGTGATGCTCCGAAAAATTATCTTTCATTTCCTCTTCAAGCTCCACCACCTCCATTTATCTCGTCTTCAAAATAGTCCAGCTTCCTCTGTTTGGCAACACAAAACTCTTTTACATACTTCAATTCCATAAAAATCGATCATAAAAACTCTAGGGTTCGGCAAAGACGCTTAACCTATTATCAATAGGTTATTTGGCGAGATTCTTGCCAATAAATTATGAATTAAATCAATATAAAAGATCAACATACTACTTTTGGCTCAAAATATTAAGATAAATTTATAAATTTTTTATATTATTTTTCTTAGTTATTTCTATCAAATATAAAGCTCCATCTAACCCTTAAACATTATGTTCCTTGTAACTAACAAAGACTAAATTAGGTGAAATTTTATTTTATTGATAATTATACAAAATATACCAACCTACTAAGTGGGGTATAGAAGTACGTATGTGGATAGTGTAGATTCTCGATGGGTGTATGAGAAGTAGCACTATAACGTGATCCATCATTTGAGTATTTTAAATATATTATTCGTCAATTTGGGTAGGCCAATTGCTGCAAAAGTCAGCCACTCACCTTTAATTAAGCTATACTTTCCTTTTTCCTTTTGGGTTATGATAGGTAAAACCATTTAATTTAAACACCGGATTCAGTTTTAAGCAGCAACTTTTTGCATGTTAAATGTAGCACCTTTTAATATTACTAGCCATATAGCTCACGCTTTAAGCTGTAATTTTGATCTACAGAACGTGTTAGCTTAATAAAACGTAAAATTAGCCACAGTCTAATAAAGAAAACAGAAGATGACAGCAATTAAGTATGTTGATTACTTGAAAACTAAAAACTGTGGTCGACATTTGAGTTTTGAGGCGCCAACTGAAAGCAATTAAGTGAGACAAAAGTGGTAAACCAGCATTGTGTCTGTGTGTGGAAGTGATGAAGCATGAGCAGAAAAAGTGGTATGATCAGTTTGGGCGGCGATAGAGAAAGATAGAGAGCAATATGGTGAGTTGAGAAGTTGTGTTGTGAGTGGAAGCAAAGCAAAGCAAAAGCCATGAATTCTCAACTTCCCAGTGGATGGACGGTTACTGATACAGCTAAATTAATATTTAAATGACGAACCCTAATATAATTAATTAACTATATCTATCCACTTTAAGCCACTGCATTTTTCAAAACCAAATTAAGTTCAGCCGCATAAATCTTCCTATTGCTTTAGCCATGCGGCTTCTTTAAATCAACAATTCAAAACAAAAAAGTATATATGCGCATTGAGTAATTTTTTTTTTCTGAAATATACCATTTTTGAAAATTTACAAAAATAGTCTTTTTCTAAATTTATTTACTAGACTGGATCCTTTATCGTTCAAGAGGAGTTCTGGCATGTGGCCGGTGGAGAATTTTAGTCTCTAATATAAAAATAATAATTTTTTATTTATGTGAAAATAATTTATAATGTATTATTTAGTTAAGAATAAATGACATATATTAATAATATAAGTTTAAAATGGAGAAATATAAAAGCGATTTTTTAAAATAATATTATTTTAAAAATGAACTCAATTTCATTTATCAAAGTAGACTTGTTTACTATTTATGGTTCAGTTCCACTTTTGCACCGTAAGCTCCACTAAGTTTTCACGTTGCTTTCCTTTTGTCTCTGCATTCATCTATTTATGATTCACGTTGCTACCTGGAAACTACTAATCTGTGAGAGATACGAAAGTTACTTAGATACCTAAAGTAAAAACATTCATTTCACAACCTATTATAGTAATTAATAATATATATTAGTATTTTAAATAAAAAAATAAAAGAAATATAATTAAAATATTAATTTATTGAGTTGTTGGATAATTGTAGTTGTATGTATTTTGTCAGTGTCAAAATATAATCAGTCTTTATATATTGGCGCACTCTTGGAACACTCTAGAGAATGATAGGTAGAGTGTTTCAAGTTAGAGACCAAAACAGTTTTCCTATGGGAAATTCTATGAAGAATACAAAAGTCTAATTTAATAAATAAAATGGAGAAAGATTTACTTTTTATATTTTTTTAGAAAGATATATTTCAGAAAAAATTTCCAATTTGAGAAAGTTCACCTAATATATTAACACATATCGAAATGTTAGCTATTAGTTTTTTCATCAACAATAAATAATTACTTTATCTTTACTGGTTTTAGAAAATTTAAATCTTTCCTTTACAGTCTTATGACATATAGGGTAGGATAATTCATTATCTTCCTATAAAACCTTGTTCTCAAACAAATATATAGATTTGCTACGTTGTATTAAATATAAGTAATCCGTATCCTATAGGCAATATTGAATTGCAGCCCTGTTCATGATAAAGTTACCAACAAAATACACTTTTCAATATAAATATATGTAGTTTACAATAACTTCTTTTATATGAGCATAAGTATTTTGTCTGAAAAAAATCATATTGCCACTGGAAAAGATTACTATATACTACAAAACTCCATCTGTGGGATTTACACTATTAATATGGATAAGACCACTATGCGGATTACATTAATCTAACCACACATTTCAATTACATAAATTAATTTACATATCTAGTATTATTGTTCATTTTCAATATGAGTACATATAATATAAATGAATATATGCAGAACTCGGACATAAATTCTACTATCAAACCAAACCCAGTCACCATATGGATGAATTATTTATCAAAAATGAAAAAAATCAAACCCAACCCAGTCACCATATGGATAAATTATTTATATCTACAAATTATTTGTGACTATAGACATGGTTTTGGGGGTACCCAAAAGGGACCAAAAACATAAATATGGTATGTTCTAGACAAGCACACGGACATATCGCTACCTAACTGTTAGTGATATTCGTGCTCTGAATTTGAGGCATACAGCAATTAAGCTACTACTGCAATCCAATTAACAAAATATTATTTGGGAATTTAATGTTCAAATGTCATGACTGATAAAAAAAAAATGTTCGAATGTCATTGAAACTATGGTATATATAATCTCAAAATCCTTTACTAATTTTTAACGAGAGTTAACAAATGTATTACTTTTTAAAGCAAGTTTATTTAAATAATCTTATTCTTTCAATAAACTTTGACCAAAATGGATAGAGTAGTCAATTTTGAAAAATAAATTAGAAATAGAGAATCTAAGGTAATTTAAAATTTTATTAGAAACTAAAACTTAAGTTATAAGGAGAAAACTAGTAATTTACTATAATTATCAATCACATCATTAACTATCATATTGATAATTAATTATCATAATTTACTATATTTATCAACTTATTTCATCTAAATCACTACTAAGCTAAATTTATGTAAGTATTTCATTTTTAATTAGTAGGGGAAATTTTGTAAAAAAAAAGTGTCTTAGTTATTTGAAAATATTAAAAATTTATTATTACTAATAAATAGAAACAACATTTTGTGTAATAAATATATTTTGTCTTAAGAAATATTATCCATAGCAAATCCCTCTTAGTTATGGGACAAAAAAGTAATGGGAGGAACATGGGAGGTTTGTCTAGTACCCAGCCTGACTTCTGGTTATTCCTTTTTGCTCTTTTCAGAGTTGTCATATGCGGACTCCACAATCTCTAAAAGAAGACCAATGCCTATGTAGTATTTGTCGTTTCCACTTCCAAAACCAATAAAATATTGATAATGTGCCGATGAAACTTAACCTATTGTCCACTATGCCTTCTTATTATATATAGTAACCCAGGCTTTCTGATTCTGCATGTACTCCAAGGGCCCAACTCACAATTAAACTTGCTGCAACTTGTGCACTAGTGCTACTAGAGGTCACTCTTACAAACCACTGGTTCCTTTCAATTTCCCAAAACTCAGGGTGCCCAATTACTCCAAAATTACACTCTTTATTCCTTTCATCTTTCTGTGGACAGCCACAAAGCCAATCACAGTCTCTAGTTTTCAAAGTTTTAGCATCTAAACCTTTTTAAGCCCATTTTTAACTCCGGCACTAGAATATACTCACAATGAGGCCTTCTAATATTTTACCACTAGCAATATTGTCCTTATATTTTCTTACTTTGTTTCTTCCCACCCAAGCTAGGCACCATTTCCATAGAAAACACAAACACTCATATTATCATAATGCACCTGAAATTTCACCATCTCCTTCTCCATTCTCTGGTCCTTCTACCGCCCCTGATGAAGCTCCTTCTCCTAGCCCCACTGCTGATGAGAACTACCACAATACATCTGATAACTTGTTCGATATTCGAGCATTTGGGGCCATTGGAGATGGAGTAACCGATGATACAGAGTCATTGAAGATGGCATGGGACACTGCCTGCCAAAGTGAATCAGCGGTTAAAGTTATCCTTGTTCCCCACGGTCTCTCCTTCATCATTCAATCTACTATTTTCACAGGTCCTTGTAAAGGTGGCTTAGTACTAAAGGTAATGTACTTTGCAAATTGCAACATTTTTGGTTCTTCTTACACTTACTATAATTAACGTAAAAGGTTTTTATACTTTAAATAAAAAATCATGATAAACCTTTTACAGTGTAATAAAATTGATTATTTTGTTTCTTACAAATGGTTAAGGGTAATGCTCACTAATTAACTTTGCTGGCACTTGTGAAAAAGGTTGATGGCACTCTTATGCCACCCGATGGACCTGACTCTTGGCCAAAGAACAACAGCAGGCGTCAATGGCTTGTGTTTTATAGAATCAATGGGATGTCACTTGAAGGAAGTGGATTAATAGATGGGAGAGGAGCAAAATGGTGGGACCTCCCTTGTAAGCCTCATAAGGTATACTTTTGATGATTTGAGAATATTAAGAACAAAAAAAAGATTCAATCTTGATGCTTCAAACACTGACCCTTATGATGAAATGCCACAGGGACCTCATGGGACAACATCTCCAGGACCATGCGACAGCCCAGTTGTAAGTAGTCCTAACACAAATACAACTTGCATTGTGATTGAAAACAAGTGTTCAAACGTAATGTAACTCCGAATGTTTTGCAGGCGATAAGGTTTTTCATGAGTTCCAATTTGACCGTACAAGGACTCAAAATCAAGAACAGCCCCCAATTCCACTTCAGATTTGATGGCTGCGAAAGCGTCCACGTGGAATCAATCTACATAACAGCTCCAGCACTCAGCCCCAACACCGATGGAATACACATAGAAAATACCAATGACGTCAAGATATACAACTCGGTCATTTCTAATGGTTGGTCACAAAACAAACCACTACTTTTTTTTACTACTGTATCAAAACTCAAAAGTCATTGATGAATTATCCTTTTATGCAGGTGATGACTGCGTGTCCATTGGAGCCGGTTGCCATGATGTTGATATAAAGAACATAACATGTGGACCTGGTCATGGTATAAGGTAATTAATTAACTTATTATTTATTTTCAAGGGTCCATATATTATATAGTTAAGTAATCTTATCTTATTATTTTAATTCAGCATTGGTAGTCTGGGAAATCACAACTCCAGAGCCTGTGTTTCAAACATAACAGTGAGAGAGTCGGTTATAAAAGCGTCAGATAACGGGGTTAGAATCAAGACATGGCAAGGTGGATCAGGATCAGTATCAGGAGTGACATTTACTAATATTCATATGGAAAGTGTGAGAAACCCCATTATAATTGATCAGTTTTACTGCCTCAGTAAAGATTGCTCCAACAAGACCTCTGCAGTGTTTGTATCCAATGTATCTTACATAAACATAAAGGGAACGTATGATATAAGGCACCCTCCAATGCATTTTGCTTGCAGTGACTCTGTCCCATGCACCAACTTGACCCTCTCAGATATTGAGCTTCTTCCAGCTGAAGGAGACATAGTGCTTGATCCTTACTGCTGGAGTGCCTATGGAAACTCTCAGACACTAACCATTCCCCCAGTTTCTTGCTTGCTTGAAGGCCTTCCTCAGTCCATTTCAGGAACTGACATAGATCATTGCTGACACACTGAATTCTGGGTGTAAAGCAAACTTGTGTGTATGTATTTGTATAATTATTACTAGGGAAGTAATTAAGAAGTGTAGTTATGATCTTCAGTTTTATGTGGTGATTGCTGAGGAGTTGTGTTTTTTATGCTCCTCCCCAATTGTTAACAATATAGTTATGTCAGGTTTGTAATGCAAGTGTGGCTTCAATTTATGAAAACTTCATGTCTAATTGTACAAGTCTAGTATTGTTATCATCATGGACCATGGCTTTATAAATTTTGCGGTGTGTTGTTATAAATTTTAAATGCATAGGGTATGTTTAGGATCAAGGAGTTTGGAAGAGAATAATAGAGGCTAGGATTAATTTTGGTTTAATTATTATCGCACTACATGTGGTCTATAGCTTTACTTATGAAAAATCCTAAATAAATTCGTTCTAATTGATAGCTGCCTAATTTATAAAGTATATCCACATTGCCATTCTATATTGCTATCAAAAAGTTTTAAGATTCTATCATCAAATCTTATATTTTGTATAGAGATCAAATTAAAAATTTGGAACAACCGTAGGGATTTATTTAAATGGTTTTATAAGTATAGAAACTAATTTTAATTCGCATGGACATAAACGATTCTATAAAAAATTCTAAAAAAGTTATGCTAGATATGACTTTGAAATTAATTATTATAAAAGTTAAAAAAACACTCATCATATAGGTTACTATATATGAACGAATGGCATTAGTGCATTTATATTAAATTCATAAGAATGTTACTAAATACTTAATAATAATTGTAGGAACTTAATTGAAAAAACAAAAGTGTATGAATCATAGAGCAAATAATTTTTTACAAATAATTTTTAAAAAAAATGAATAAATATAATTCAAGGTGGATAGTATGTATTTTCATTTTATGTTTACAAATCTCAATTAAAGTAAACATTTCCTTAAACTGAAAAAACATAACCCTTTTCCTAGCCAATGATTATACCATAAATATACTTTGTTTAATTTCGATTATGAAGTTCTTGCAAACTTAGTTTGATAAATAAACTCAGTTTCATATTATACGTTTAAATATTCTCAAAATAAATTGGTACATTAAAATTTTATCAACAAATTCAGTTTTATAAAAACTAAGATTTAAATTATTTTAAGGGCTCTTCCTTAGAAACCATTCACTTTGAATTGTTAACACAGTGGAAGATAAAATTTATACTTTTTATTGAACCACATCCATATTATAAAATTTATTATACTCAACCTAATGCTATAGGTAGATTTGGAAAGTTGACAAAATTATAAATTCTTTGACAATTTAAAATAATTAAGAGACCTATTACTCCAAGTGAGTTTGGGAAGTCAATTCAGACTCAAGTTCTCAGCATAGTCTAGGAATAACATAATGAATCTTGAAACAGGTGTTAGTTATAATAATTAGTAAAAACCTTCTAACTAATAAAATTAATAATCATGGGTCTTAAGAAATCGTGCTTAAAGCCCACAACCATCCATTTAAATAGAGGAGTATCCCACACAGGTTAGGAGATTGTCTCTTTATCTTTATTCTTACATCTACTTAATTGATCCTCGTCGGAGTGTCTTTGTAGATACTCTCCCCCTCCAACCCAGGAGAAAGAGACCTTTGATTTAAAAGTTTCATCCAAATTGTGGAAGACAATCCAAGTCCGACCCTAAATCCTAAATCTGAGACCTAGAGGAGCTTTTTGAGTACAAGGCAGTAAGCCGATATGGAAAAGACACGTTCTCAAAAATCAAAATACCCTCGATCTAAATTTCAAGTTAAGAATCTCAATAGTTGAAGTTGGTACCGCACCTATTCCTTCACCTCATTCAAATGTTCCAACCAGGAACATTTATCATTAATTTTGCTCAATTAATTTTTTTGAGAAAATATTAAATAATTCATAATTTTATATGTTTTAATTTAGAGTTTTATTATTTCAATATATAAAAGGATTAATTCTCAATGTTAAGTTATTTGGAGAAATAACTGAAAATTATTTTAAGTAACTTTGAAGTGTCACATCTTTAGTTTAAAAGCATCACCCCTCGTTAAGAGAATTGTTGTTTCAAATTATCCTAAACAACTCCTAGTTGGATAAAAAAAATTGTGGATTACTACAATCCAATCAGTTTGGTTAGTGGATTTCCTTTATTGGAGTGCCCAGATGCAGGAGAAAAATGCATCCTCGTAATCACAATTTAAGATTAAATTAATTTCTTGGTCTGCTAGATTTCCTCTACATGTCTGTGAAAATGACGAAACATAATAATTGAACTGCATAAAAATAATTTCTTCATCATTTTTGTCCAATGAGGATGTTATAAATTGGTTCTGGTTGAATCAGCCGCCGTAATTAGAAAATTCCATTCACATATATGTCCCTAAAGATGATTAAGATAATAGCATAAACAAAATCTAGAAAGTAAAACAAAAGGCCATTATGATTACGTAATTATCAGGGATTATAAGAAGATTTGTGACTCAGAAATTATTACAAGTCTTCAATCTTACTAATTTTTCATAAAATAACAAAATATACAGCTTTAAATCTTTTTAATCATTCTTCAGAATTGATCTATGTGTTATTTGATGGTGACCTTCACTTGTAAATTGTGAAGTGGGGGGAATGAGAAATTGGAATTTTTTCTGAAACTTGCACGCGAGGTAGCCACTTACAGTGCGTGGGATGAAGGAAGGTGTTCTTGCATTCGCTGAGAAAAAGTGATGGTCAGCGCACGGGCTAAGTCTAATTGCCACCCACCACACACTCTTTTTCCCAACCTTCCAAAGGCTATTATTGTTACCATACATTGCAAGACAAAAAACATTGGGATCAAAAGAAAATTAACATGCACTTGCTAAATTGGGATTCAAGGATATTCTTATTTTAATTGCTAAATATGGCCCTTCTCAAATGCTTGCTTAAACAAACTTTTATGCCTTTCTGCATGCTCCACTTCGTCTCCTTCTAGTCTAGTCTTGTAATTATTTTGCTGCATTTCCAAGCTTGCTTGCTCACTCACTATCATTCTATTATATATACATACACCTTTTACACTCAACGTGTCTCACAGAATCCAAATTCAGATTTCTTTGTGACTTTTGGTACCTTCTTGAGGACCAAATGGCCTCCTCATAAATCATATGTTGTGAAGCATTTAGGCCAACACCACATATTCCAAAAAACCATTAGGCAAAAGAAAATTAATAGTAAGAACAAGTTAGAGGGTAGGTGTGAAACGTTGGTAATGATTTGTGTATTTAGGTATAGCACTTGTTTTCTTTTGGAGCGGCTTGAGAGAAAAAAAAAAAAAAAAAAGGTAAGGGTTTGTAGTTGCTATTGCTACATTATTTATAGACGGGTCTTGAAGGAATATGATCGCATGGAAGGTTGTGCAAAGTTAAAGATAAAGGTCGTATGAGGAATCTAGCCACTCATAAGGGCATCTTTCATCTACCCACTACATGTTTATATCTGAAATCTCAAATTCATTTCTTATGAATATAAACACCAAAATTTCACAAACATACACCGCTTTCTTTATCCATTATGATGCTTCAAGAGAATTGAAAGTGATAAAAAGCAATATTTAAAAAAAACAAAAGGGGCTCTAAAAATGGTCAATAAATCCCCAATAAGTATTGCCTTTAATTCCTCTTTTAAGTACTACCAACATTTCAATAAATGTTTTGCGCTTTAAATTGAAAATAAAATGTGCTACTAACATTTCAATATACTCCATTTGTTATAGGTTAAAGAAATAACATGTTCCTTATTGAAAGTACGAGTATTTATTGTATACAAAAACAGAAAAAAAGTTCTTGAATATTTAATTTTAAGTAGCTAAAAGTATTTAAGCATGCGTGTTGCTTTAACTTATACGAAAAGTGCCCAAGAAAAAAAAATATTAAACTAAATTGATTGATTTTATCTAAATAATTTAAAATAGTTTGTATACATGTTGTTACTAGTGGTATTTAAAATTATAGTAGTCAACACTAAATTTTCTAGCAATTTAGCCTGATTAATTTTTATAATTTAATAGTTATGCATGAATTTTAATTAATTTATTAATTTATATATTTAAATAATATCTTGAAAATAACTAGTTTTAAATACTTATAAGACTTAATTAAGTTTAATTTTTAAGTCATAAATTTGAGTATTTTTAATTAAGTCTTTATTAAAAAAAAATATTACATTGAGTGTTCAAAATATTTTTTTTATATATATCTTGTCATTTGATTTTTTTTAATGGAGTATTGCGATTATTATTTATGTCTTCTCATATTCGATTCCCTGATTAACTTACTCGTTTTCTCTACAATTTTTCTAATATACGGGATCAACTTATTTCTTTTCTATGAAAGGAGAAGTTAACCAGGAACTTAGAGAGAATTAAAAAGAAAAAATACTAACTAATTAGCAAGTTAAAGATGGAAAAATAAGGTAACAATCATAATATTTCGTTAATAAAAAAATCAAACAACAGAGTAATAAAAAAAATGTAAGTACTTAGTACAACAAAAGTTTGAATGAGGACTTATTCAATAAGAATGAGGACTTAATAAAAATATTCAAATTAGTCTTATGTAAAACTGAAATTGACTTACTATCTTATGACTTTTTAATCAATGTTAATGCTTATTAAACAATACTAAACTTTCATGATTTAAGTTGTCGGAAAAAAGTTGAATATTAATAAAGACATAATTAGTAATCTTAAGGTAATTTTTATTACGGTAAATTTCTCTCATTAATTTAATTAAAGAATTAGGGGTTTAACAAAGGAAATTAGACTCATACTACCTAAGATTTAGGGTTTTAGTTAATTTTGTGAATGGATATGTTATTAAGAATAATTTTTATCTTTTAAAAATTATTATTTTTTATTTTTTATTTTCTTTTAAACCGGATATTTGGTTGGTACGATATAAGATTAAATTGAACAAATTATTTTTGTCCATTCAAAATATAGATAGAATTAAATTGACATTCATCGTCAGATCGATAAGGATGAAACTACCTATTTTATAACTAATTTTGATAATTTATTTAATCATAATTTAATTTTCAATTGTATTAATTGTATTTTCATAAAATCAATTGTCTTTCCCAATGACTTTCATAGTTTAACTATTATTCTATGGCTATTTATATCATTTGGTACACTTGTTGAGTACATAATAAGTGCACCTCCATTCTTGGCAACTTCACCTAAGTACTTAAACAATTTCTCATGGATTATTATCCTAGACTTTAAATTCCTTTGTTCTTTTTCCCTTAAAATATTGCAACCTTTATTTTAGAGGAAATTAAATTTATCTTTTCTAAAGTTATACTAACACGTTTTCAATTTTAAAGTAAGACTTATATTTCTTACGTTATTAATAAAACGACACTTGCATCTTTTAGTTTTTAAATAGACATCTATATCTTTTATTTTTTTAATAAATGAAACTCTCCTCTTTCATATTTTTAATAACATGACACTTACTTTCCCTTTTTGTTATCAACCTCTTCCTTATTTTATTTAAAGAGTATCATATTAGTTAAAACTAATTGAAAATTAAAGTTTGGAGTATAAAGTTAAAGAATTTTTTTATAATAAATATATATAGTTTAAATATAATAAAAAAAAATGAGTGTCATTTTCTTAAATATATAAGGGCACGAATGTCATTTATCAGATAAATGTTTTATATAAAAACGGACAGAGTGTGAATATCATTTTATTAAAAACACAAAAAAATGTGTGATTATTTAAAATTAGCGAGAGTATAATTATTTAACATTATCTTAAAGGAATTTGTCTTTATTTTATTTATTTTTGATTGGCATTGTTCTTGTCATTGCAGTTCTTACGTAAGTGAGTATATTACCCCATTGATTAACTAATTATTGTATTAGCCATGGTTATCACCTAGACTGATTTAGGAATCAGTCCATTATTCAGACTTTGTCTAGAAGGTTATTGATTTTTCTTTTTTTCTTTTTTGTTGTTTTTCTAAGGTTTTTCTGGAATTATAAATCTGCATGTGGTCTTGGATAAACGTGTGTTCTATTAATTATTTATTCTTTATTACTGATAAAAAAAATATCAAATTGATAATTCCTGATTAAAACTTGGTCAATCAATGAAAAATTAATTAAAAAATATGAATCAAAATTATAATATTTTTTCTTACAAAAATATAAACCAATGTAAACTATTTATAATTCCGTCTTTTATTCTATATATAAACATGTTATTGTGAATCCATCTAGAACAAAAAAGTATATTTCCTTTTTCTACATGTCTATCTGTCTATCAAAGTTAAAGATAACTCATATTATTATATTAAAGAAGTCATTTAGTGAAATGCATTAAATTTATTGCATAATAACACTTTTTAACGTTTCACAAAGACTACTTTTCGTAAGATTTATATATAAGTATTCACAAGTAATGAGAACAATGATTTATTTATCTATCTTTCTATGATTCTTTTTGTAATATTATAGCTTCTCTAAATATTCTAATATCCTCTCTCTTTAAGAAACCTAAACTTAAATTTTACATTTGTGTATTTAATACTTTTCGATTTGTTATACCTTTTCAATTAATCTTGGGAATGTGTATCGATCAAGCTTGAAAAGACTATTCTGAAAAAAAAAATATTTGAAAATTTTCTGAGAGAAGCAATTAATCAAAATACTTGAAATTTTGATTAAAAGTGATTCAGAATACTCTTTGCAAAATTTTATCCTAGTAAAATTTAGAGGTTGTCAAAACTAAACCTAATATCGGTGGATGAAACATATTACCTAATCTCTCCCTCTTATTGTTCTTGTGGAAAAGCTTTTTATCTTTTAAAAGAAAAAAAGAAAAAAAAATATTTTATAGGTGTAAAAAGATTTAAAAAAGAAACAATTCAATTTCCTTTTTTTATATCTTTTTAAGATAACAATATTAATACATATTATTGAAATTTCAATTTAAGTGTCATATGCTTTATTTAAACATTCTTTATATTTTAAACGTTAAGAACCTCTAAATTTATTTATTTTCTTTTAAATTTATGACATTATATATTTTTAATATTATTTTGTATATTTTTAATTATTAAAAATAGTTTTACTATTATCCATTTGATTTCACTAGTGTCAATGACAATCTGTCTTTATAACATTAATATTATTGCTCAAAAATTGAAAAGATAATAAAAAATAATAATAATAAAACAAAACCAACTAGTGGGATAAGTAGAGAACTATTCCTAACTTCTAAATCTTTTATAGCTCCACAACTGGAGAAATATACATGGCAAAAACAAGATAATTGAATCCAGTTAAGGAGGAATCTTACATTATGCTGCTTACACTGGTATGAGTCATTTCATTTAGTATTAATAGTTCTGTTAGGTGTCAAAAAACCACCAACTTTGAGATGAAGTCAAACTAGTTAAATTTTGTGGAACATTCAGTTTACCAGACTTAATTATTAAAAAAGAAAAAATAATACTTGAGGAGAGGATAATGTATAATCTAAAAAAGAAGGTAGGAAATGAATATATTAATCATCTCTAAAGAAAAAAATTATTATAATTTTTTCTAGGAATAATTCTTAAAAATGTTAACAAACTATTGTTGTAAAATTGGATTCCCTTTTACCTCTTCCACCCCTCCACATAAAAAAATTGAGAAAAGCCAAATGATAAAAATGTAAAAGAAAAAAAAATGTTAGATGGCTAGTAGAAAAGCGTCTTGACCAGCACAATATGATTTTCTTATATGTCTTTTTTATTAAAAATAAATATATATAAAGAAATTACATTTGAAACCCAAGATGATTTAAAGTAAGTTTAATTAAACTTTAAATAACTTATAATTTAAGTGAACAAGATAATGTGATTCTTATTTTTATTTTCTCTCCAAACTATTAATCAGTTTGTTTTGTCTCTTCTAAATTCGTCTGTCAACTCTCTTATTAATTATTTTTTTTTCTCAATAACAATTTGATTAGTTATTAGAAAGATATTGGAGAGAAGATGAACAAGTAAATTATTAAAATAAAGATAGAAAAATGGAAGTAATAATTATAATAAATGAAATAAAAGGGTACTTAGATAAAAATATTTTTTTAGATATTCAATCAAATAAATTTTCTAATAAAATTTCAATTAAAAATATTAGATTTATAAAGCACTTAAAACTTAATTAAATTATAAAAAAAACTAAATATAAATATTTAATAGTGTTACGTCAGTAATAATTAATCTTTATTTAAAACTACACTAGTCACTTTTAGTGAAACTTTATTTTTTAATTATATTTTTTTCATTTTCAAAACATAAAATCAAAAATTCAAATTAAGCTTGAGTCAAAATATAAAATAAACATGAAATATACTTTTAAGAAAAAATAATATATATATATATATATAATATATATATATATATTATTTGTTTTTCTTTTCTTGTTGATATTGAAAAGAAAAAGGGGACCTATAAAAAAACTTAACGTGAAACAAAAAGATCGCTTTGGCAAATTATGATTTGGACAGTTGTTTCCTACACTGTATAAATTCCAACCTGTACTACATACTTTCTTTAAATTCTAAAAATACCCTTAGTATTTTGTTTTGAAATCAAGGTGTGCATATTTTTTGTTTTTGACAGTTTTATCATTTTCTGTTAATATTGTGCGAGTTAGAGAGGTTTCTTTGACTCTCTCCTCTCATTTTAATCTTTATAATTATTTAATTATTTATCTTTATATTTACCCTCTTACTAATGGTAAGGTTTAAAGTTTAGGATTTTGAATTTTTTTGTTTTTATTTTTGATTTATTCACTTATTTTATAATTTAGTAATTATACAATTTTGATATAAAAGAATTTTAACGATTAACAGGTTAAATTCTTGTTACGATAACTATTGAAATTATTATAATTATAAAAATTAACTAGTCTATCACAAATATATGATATACAATAATTCATAATTAGATAAATACTCTGCATCAATCATATAATTAAAATATAAAATATTATATTAATAATACGTAACACTTTTTAATATCTTTTAAGTCATTTTAGATTAATAATACATAATACTATTTTATATAATTAAATAAATACCTTTTTTCAATTTTTATATTCTATATTCATATAAAAAAAATTAAATAAGGAACTTGATGATATTTTTAAAGATAAGAAAAATTGTTATATAATAAAAGGAGTAAATGACTTAAAGAAGTAAAGGCACCTTTCAAAGCAGTATATTAACATCTCTTTTTTCTATCTGGCGTGTGTATAGCATATATTAGTTTTAGAGGGTAGAATATTTTTTTTCAAAAATAATAAAAATGGGGTTGATTTTAGTAGAATAATAAAAGGAATTAAATAGAATATTTTTAAAATTATTAGGATTTTACTTTTTTTTAGGAGATATATCTTTTTTAGGGTTTCTTTTTATTAATTATTTGATAATGATAAATAAATAATAATAAAGATAAAGTAAGAGAGAGTGAGAGTCAAAACAACTCTCTTTAATGCACACAGTATTAAGGGAAAATAAGGGAAAATGGTAAAATCAACCAATTTACAAGTAAACAAAAAAAAATACTGTATGTTAATTTTAAAATAAAAATATTAAAAATATTTTCAGTATTTCATTTTAAAAAGTGGTATAGTGTAAGTTACAATTTTATATATAGTGCAGGAAGCAACTGTCTACGATTTGAAATGAAAAAGACGAATTGGGCCGAAATAGTATGTTTTAAGTGTGAAGGAACACATCCATAGAGACATAGAGCATGGGTATTGGACCCTTCTGGTTTATTTCACACAACATATATTAAGTGAAAACTTTTATCACTTCATAAGTGAATTATTAAATATATATGTTAAAGTTTAGATAAATTCTATTATAGTAATTATATATTAAAATAAATATGATGTGTAATCTTTATCAAGGCCATATTCAGCTTTCGTGTATGCATTTTCTTTTACGTCTCTGTTCCTAAAGTTTGGAGCAACACAATTGTATTATGTATATTAATTAAAAGATAAAACATAAAATAATGTTAACACAAAATGTAAACTATTAAAGAAAATAGTTATATTTGATTATATTCTATTCTTCTCATTAATTAAGAAATAGATACGATCGAGTGTAACCCTTATGCTCTTCCAAGTAAATTAAAAAACAAAACCAAAATAAAAACGTACGACACGCAAATAATGAAAATGATTCTTCTATGCAAATAATATAAGTAAACTTTTATATTTTCGTCCAATCATATAATTTCCCAACTTTTCATTTTCAAATTCACATAAAACATGCAAATTTATACACCTCCCTCTCAATTTCAATTGCATATTCAATATATGCTATTGTTGCATAACCAAAATATATAAAAATAACATGTAAAATAAAAGATTGCGAAAAAATTTCCTTGCCAAAAAGTAAGAAGAGAATATTAGATTGTGATTTGAGATCTTTTAATTTATTTATTTTTTGATAAATTTAAATAGACAAAGTATAAAAATTGGATAGAAGCACTACTAAGGAATTGTCAAGAACGATTATTAGACGTAACTTCAAATTGATGTATGAACTATCTAAAAAAGATTTTAAAGATAAATTTTACAAATTTATTCTCTTTTAAATTAGTTATAGTGTAATAATATGCAATATAAAATGATAAGGGTTAAGAGATATTTATACAAGGTAATTTTATACTTATTTATTGATAATTTAAACTATGATTAATTGTTAACCAATATAATTAAGGGTTAAGAGATATTTATACAAGGTAATTTTATACTTATTTATTGATAATTTAAACTATGATTAATTGTTAACCAATATAATTAAGGATACAAAGATACAAAATAAAAATTATTTGGACCAACAATTTTTGACTAAACAATAAGTATTCTTTAGATATGTCTATTTTTGGTTAAATACAAGTATTATTTATAATGCAACTACTCCTAATTAAAATTAAATATTTTTTGGAACATAATCACTCTATGAATATTTTTTTAGAGTGTAATCACTCTTAGATAAATCTAAGTATTCTTTGAACAACAATCACTCAAAGTTAAAACATTTTTTTTGTTACAAAGAGTGCAATCAAAAGATCATTGGGTAGAAACTAAAATAGAGTAATGTCTTAAGAAAGATACAAGATAAGATTCACTCTTTTAGGTTGTCAAGGAACACGAAGAGTGTTCTTCCTCACAAATATAAAGCTTAGGATTGCTTAGATTATAAGAGATTGTTCTCGTTCTTGTTTAAAGAGTTTCATCAACCTTCCTTCTTCACAAAGATCTCTATATATAGTTGAAAAGAAAAGAGTTATTACAAATTTGTTTTGGAGCCATTGTGAGGTTTTGGAGCCTTTTATCTTCTCTAACCATGTTCAAGCACATAAACACTTTAAATTATCTTTATGTAGCATTAAATGGATACATAACTTCTCTAGAATAGGACATGTCTTGTTAGGCTTATGTAGGTAGATTCTTTTCTCTTTAATGTTATGAAAATATCTTAATATCATTGACTAACTTTACAACACTAACATTTGGACTGGTTAGAAAGTTTTATGCACTGATCAACTTTAGACACTTTTCAAGAAATCTTGATAATAACAAAATGATATGAGATCCTCTTGAGAGATTTGAAGAAATGAATATTCTATATAAAGAAAATAATTATTTATATGTCTTTTATGTATACCGAGAATGCTTAAGGTGTATCGTTTATCTAACGAAATATACTCACTTGTCTCTATTTTAGCAAAAACTTATTAGACAAAATATGATTATTGTCTATTTTAACAAGAAATTATTAGATAAAGAACATAAGTAAATTACATGCATTTGTTAGGCTAAACAAGAGAGTTTAATCTAATCAGATATATGTTTTACACATTATTGTTTTAAACACAAAATTAAGACTAATCAAATGATTTGTTGAACTTTATCCTAATACCTTCTAACTCTAATATCTAAAAACCCATTTGTTGTGTCAAAATACAATTACAACAAAATTACAAAACACAAGCAAAATAAAGAAGTAAACTAACACTTTATGAAATTCAATTTGAAATATACTTCTTATGCGTATAAACAATATAGTTGTAGGAAGAAAATAATATAGTACTTAAAACTTTGACATATTCCCATAAATCCATATTCAATCAAAACTAAAATTATTTTGGATCCTTTCAAGATATATAACAAATATCATTCATAGACCAAGTATAAGGGTTGGATATATTCAAGTCTTGGTACTACGCACAATGTCATATTCAAATTACCAAGACATAATCATTAATTAAGTCTAGATTATTCTTAGATCGGAATTAAGACAATAAAGACATTTTTTTCTACTTAAGATTAAGATCTTTATATACCTATGAATAATTACTAACCTTAAGAAAATCACATATGGATCACATATAACTGGACCTTACGCTAATTTATAATAAAAAAATTTACTTTATTTTATTTTTCTTAACAAGAACAAATATTCCTAACTAAAATGGTATATATTAAGTATTTCTAGATCTATAAGTAAACCTTTGTACTATCAGACACACCGAATGAGTTTAAAATCTTTCAATATCTTTTTAGCGTGAACTCACTTTCTGACAACTGTCAGAAAGTCTAAGGTTCAGGTAAGACTCTTCGAAGATGGTATAACCAAACTAGTGGAGAAGTTGCCGAAGTGAATTTCCAATATCTTTTAGTCTTATGATGCTTTCAGTTGCACAATCAAATTGAAATTAAGGTAACCTTTAAAATTTAATTTACAGGAACTAAAACTGATACGAAAAGATTTAATTGTGAGACATCGCGATTGTTATGACTTGTTCTTCGTCATTATCTTCTTTTGTCTTGGGTTTGTTCTTTTTATTTGAGAAAATGTTTTGTTGTGATGGTTAGTGTGGTCAGATGTGGCTGTAACTGCGCAAGTAGCTACAAATGTCGCAACGGTTGTGGAATGCGATGAATCGATTGTTCATCAATTTTTTTTTTTCCGGCTTCTAAAGAACACCATTGTGACTTACGTATATTAGTAGAGAATAGAAAGGAAGAAATGTGCAATAAAAAACTGTTTTCGATAAGCACAATAAAAATTATAATAAACCAAGTCGTGTTAATTTTTATATTAATTACAAAGATTAAATTTAACAATATGTATGCTACTTTTTTTAGTATTTTTTTTATGGAGCATTAACAGTTGTAACTGATTAAAGTCGTGCATTTGTGATGCTATACAGTTTATAACTATCCCACCACTATTATTTGAAAAACATACACGATTAGTTTATATATATATATATATATATATATATATATATATATATATATATATATATATATATATATATATATATGGAGGTAGTATTTGTATAAAATTCAAATCTTGAATTATTATTACTTTTAAAAAACAACTAAAACATTTTAGAAGTATTTTCGAAAAAAAGAAATGTACACCGAAACAAACTATTTTCACATCTTTTGATTACATCTCTACCTAACATTATTTTAAACCCATTTTCAATTATTAGTTAACTGAAAAATAAAAATTCTACAACAGCATACTACACCGATTAAATAAAAAATCACTATAAAAGAATACAATGTCAATTTTATAATTATTTAAAGAGATATTGTATCAATTAAAATATAACCGATATAAGAAGCAGATACAACATCAATTGATGAGTCTTAAACAAACAACACACACAAATAATCTGCAAGGAATAGAAGAAAAAAACGGAACACGGGCAACACACAAGATTTAACGTGGTTCGGTTTCCCTAATCCACGTGCAACAGGAAGAATTTTATTCACTTGTGATTGCTGAAGATTACAAATACAAGTTGTGTATTTATAGGGAGAAACTAGGGTTACTGTCTAATTGGGCCTAACTCAAATCAAGCCTCCACAAAGCCCAACAATCTCCCACTTGGAGGCTTGATAAACTTCAAACT
>Ga0209700_103857_pt1 | contig 28041 bp, 13 predicted proteins | sample SiratroredBW_FD_187528 | JGI IMG/M metagenome (GOLD analysis project Ga0209700, IMG submission 187528) | Root nodule microbial communities of legume samples collected from California, USA - Siratro red BW (SPAdes) (version 2) | ecosystem: Host-associated > Plants > Roots > Nodule | place: USA... | reverse complement strand
ATATATATATATATATATATATATATATATATATATATATATATATTCGTTTTTTGATCTTGTTAGTATATTGGTTAATTAGTATCTATGTGTCATTTTGTTATACATTTATGTTACAAGGTCCTTATATCTTGCATGTACTGTGCACTTGATTGTTGCCTGTATTTGTTGAATTTTATGCAATAAGAAATCAGTCATATATAAGGTTATTTTTTGTCTTCTGGACTCTTATATTTTCTTTGTTTATGCAAATACAAATTTTATCATGGTATTAGAGTTTAAAAGTCTCTTTTATGGCTATCATTTCTCCACCTTCGGTGATCATCTTTAAATCTTAAAGGTTTTTTTTTATGCTAGACTAATATCTTTCTTATCTTCTATAGTTTCACTAATTTCATCGTTACTTGTTTCTTTTTCGTATTCTATATTGGAGAAACTCTCTAATACAATTTTTTATTTATTTAAAAACAAGCGAAGAAGTGATTAAGATATATTGTCTCCATCGAAATGTTGTTAATCCTTTTATTCTATTACAATTTCTTTTTCTTACTAATCGTGATTTAAGGATTGAAAATTTTGAATACAATACTTGGGTAACACAATAATTGTTGCTTTTATGGTTATAATCTTTTTTCTTAGTCTTTCTTAACTAGAGTAATCAGTTGCAAGCATTCCTTTCAATTTTAGAAGCTTTATAAGCACTTTAATTTCCAAACTAAATTATGGATTAAGATTATTGTATATGAAGAAAGGATAGTTGAAAACTTAATTATATAATATGAAGAAAGGAGATTGCTCAATTAATGAGTTTCTATTATGGATTAAGATTCTTGTCAATTCCCTCAATTTTATTAGTGATTCTATCTTATTGAAGGTCTTTTTGTAGAATATGGATCATTTATTTCTTTTATCAATAGCAAGTCATGTTTGTTTTTATTGATAAAATTGAGTCTCTTGCTAATTGGTCAGGAAGAATCATAAATCCAAACAACCTAATAACATTATTTTTCTCTTAACCTCACTCATATAAATTCACAAACAACTTCCATTGCAACTATACAATTAATTTAGCTACGATATAAGGCAACTGTGGTAGTAAAGGAGGTCTTACTGACACTACAATATTTATTACTTTAGACAACACTTTTGTTGGCCACAAACAAATAAATGTGGTATTCAATATTAGGTCTGTGATAAATATGAGAATATTGTTTCCTTTTGTTATCACATATTTGATCCAAGCTACATTGTTCAACCTTATAATTTTTTATCAAAATTCTAATTAAGTACAATATTACAATCCACATTAGCATCAGTTTTCAATGAACTTTCCTTAACCACAACCTTCTTTAACTTTAACACAACATCAATTTTATAATCCTACCGTTCATTCTACAGAGCCACAAGCCTATATCTCACACAATCAACCTTGGTTTAACCTCATGCACAATAGTCTCAAAATTGGTCTATTGATTTAGGAGCATCTCATCATATAGCTATTGATGTTGCCAATATTCTGGAAGTTGTACCCACTCAAGGAGATGAAAATATTTTTCTAGATAATGGACAAGGTTTGCCAATACAGTTTTCTAATTGTACCTCTCTTCCTTCTCGTCATAATCGACATATTACTTTACATCTCAAAAATCTTTTACATATTTCTTTCATAAATAAGAATTTTTTTAGTGTCAACAAATTTGAAAAAGGTAATAATGTATATTTTAAATTTCATTCATTTGTTTGTTTTGTCAAATGTCAGGTTGATCACTCTGTTTTACTCCAAAGTTATCTTGATCAATATGGTTTATATCAATTTCCCCTACTTCATTTGAATCTTTAGTCTAGGCCTCAACGCATTCATTTGACACGTCCTTCTTCAAGTGTTATTTCTACTGTTTACTAGTCAACTACATCTTCCACTATACCCACACACAATTTTCCTTTGTATTCCCTTTGGCATAATAGATTAGGTCATTCGTATATACCTATTTTACTTTACGTTTTCAAACACCGTAATATTTCTCCACCAAATAAAATAGTAGTTGATTTCTGTTTAGCATGTTGTACAAGAAAGATTCATCAATTTTCTTCCTTAACATTCCTTAACTACTTATAGTCATCCTTTACACTTATTTTTTGTAACCTTTAAGGACTTTCACATGTTCAATCTTCTATGGGATATAATTATTATGCTTCTCTTGTTTATGCATATAATTATTATGTTCCATGGGATTTTTTTTCTAGAGAACAAATATGAAACATTACATATGTTCAAACAATTGAAAACACATGTTGAATTGTAGTTAAATTAGAAAATTAAAGAGGTTCAGACATATTAGTGAAGGTGATTTTAGAACTTTTATTCAACTCTTTAACTCTTTTAGAATCCACCATTGCCTTATTTGTCCACAGACACATCATCAAAATGATGTTGTAAAATGTAAACATCAACATATTATTGAAATGAGTCTTATTCTTCTTTCTCAAACTTCTCTTTCTTATGACATTTTGGTATCATGCTTTTCATACTGTTTTTTATCTCATTAATAGACTTCCATCCTCTTTATTACACATTTTGTTCCTTATTTCATTATCTTTCACAAGATCCCAATTATACCCTTTTTAAAGTTTTGAGACGTCCTTGTTATCCACATACTCGTGCATATAATAACAATAAACTACAATTTCTATCTAAGGCTTGTACATTTTTAAGATATTCTTCCCATCACAAAGGTTACAAATGTATTAATGGCAAGCTCTTTAATTCTAAAGATATTTTAATTTATGAACATATATTTCCTTCGCTACTAGAACATAATCCTGCTCAATGCCTTGTTGACACTCTCTATATTTCCTTTTAGTATTATTTTTTTGTTGTTGACTCTCAACCTAGCATAGTACTCATAAATTAACTATTGTTATTGTTATTCCAACTATGCCTAATCCATCAATTGAACCTACACATACCGAGCATATACCTTTCTCCTTTTCTAAACCAAATCATGATATGCAAACTTGTTAAAAATTGAATATTGCTAAACCTCATCGATATCCTACTTTACTTCTCACAATTGTAGAACCAACTATTGTAAAAAAGGTATTATTTTCTTCTCTCTATAAAAAGTTATGCATATGAATATGATGTTTTATATTGATTAATAATACATGATCTCTCACCTCTCTTCTTATTGGACGAAGTGTAAATTGAATGCAAATGAATGTTTTAAATTAAAGAGAATATAAGTAGTGCTACTAACAAATACAACACGTGTCTAGTAAGATTATAAAAATTTTAGATATGATTGTTCACTTTTTCTCTAATAGTAAAGCCTATTATATTATAATTCACATTTATCTTACTTTAACTCTTACAAAAAAAATTGCAATTTAGGCAATTGACATCAATAATGCCTTCAAATCAACCAATGTTTTTTATTTTTAGATATGATTATTGAAAAAAAATATCTAATTTATTTTTACAAGCAATTTACCTTGCTTTATAATTTAATTTTTACTTTTGCCCAAAACATTATTATCAAGCCGAAATAACAAAATAATTTACCCTTTTAAAACTAATATTCAAAATCAACCAACTAAAATCGGAAACAAGCATATGCTTACTCATTGTATTCAATGTCTCTCTTATTATATTTTGTTGAAAGAGATGCTTTAGAATATTCCCACAGTGTCTATGAGGGCAACTTGACAATGTTCTTATGGATAGAGTGATACATCATATATAAAAGCATCAATCTTTGAATACTAATTTATAAATTCTATAAGATATCATTATATGCATCATATCAAATGTAACAATTTTACTCCATAAATTATTAAAAGATGACCGGAAGCATGTGATGAGTGCTGTTGTTTGATCCCTAGAAACAACACACCAGGATAAAACATTGAACATGTGGTCTTCCTGTGAACAACGTTCCAAACTCTCCCAACCAGTACGTAACCTTATCGATCTCCACCGACATAGATATTCACGTCATCACCAACCAATTTTAATCAGCATCACAACATTGGAAGTTCATCATTAAAAGTAGCCATGTCATATGCACAAGTGTGGTGAGTTATTGGGAAGAATCAACTACTAATGAACTTTCAATCTTTCCCAGAAAATTATCCATTGATGTTTTCCAATTTATATATATATTGATGGAAATATGAAGCAAGTTTTACTCAAAACTTTGATATATTTTGCAAATATCCAATGTCTTAAATATATTAATTAAATATTGTTATGTTTCAGATATTCCTGACAATGGATTATGAAGCAGTTAATTTGGTTAGTTATTTTGATGTTTTGAATGAATTACGTCTTCGATTTTCCGCTTCCTCTGAAACAGACGTTAAGGATTATGGTACGTGTTGTCCCTGAAATAATTAATATGAATGAACGTGTGTGGAGGCATCCACATTAACTACCTTTGGATCTTTTGTAAAAACAGATACGACAATGATATATTATAACATGATAAATCTATATAATTATTTTATATTCGTTATTTTTTCACAATTACAATTTCTTGAAAAAAAAGGCTATCAAATATCATTTTTCTAGTGGACACTAACTTTTCTCTCTTTTCATAGAGATCTCAAAAAGTGCAATGTTTGTCTTGTCATTATCTTCATTTATTGTCTGGAAAATGGTGCTATATTAATTACATCTCATTTACTTTACACAGTCATTACAATTTGATTTTGAAAAAAATATATTAATCAATGATATAATTGTTGCAACAATAGTTCCAATCACAACATTTTTTATTATAACATACATGTTTTTACTTTTTCAGTATTTGATTTATAATTCTACAGTAAGGATTTTTTTTTTATAAGCAGGTGATATTACGGATAGAAACAAAAACATTTATGAGATTTTTCAACTCTTTTATAAAATTTATATATATATATATATATATATATATATATATATATATATATATATATATAAAGTTTTCAGAAAAAAATTCTATAAATTTAACTTCTTTAAGTATTAAAAGTTGACTTAATACATATAGGTCAATTCTTGCAAGTAAAAAAAAAACCCTATAATTATTATATCAGATAAAATTTATGATTATATATAATGATATTAATTATTAAAATTATTTATAAAAAAATTTGTAAGTAATCTTATAAATTAAATTCACAAATAATTACCTAAAGATATAAACTTGTAAATAATGTTAAATTTACTTATAAATTTTTATTCATAAATAATAACTAATAGATAAATTAAAAATTTCTAATAAAGTGTGAATTTAGGTAAGTATATCTTTAGTACTATACAGTAGTCAAGTACAAGAAAAATAGTCTATTGCTCAGATTGTAACTGTGATCGTCAGTATTGCACTGTTCATTTACAAAGTGATTGTGGCCGTCAAAACTAAATAATAATAATAATAATAATAATAATAATAATAATAATAATAATAATAAATAAATAAATAAAAAATAAGACCAAACGATAATTAGACAATAAAAAGCAGTATTATATACAATAAAAAAATTAAATGACCACATATTTAGATTTATATAACTAGATTTTTAAGAATCCAACAATTAAATACACATAAAATATAAATATTTTATATTATTCTCTACTACATCTTTAAAAATTGTCAATCTAAGTGTTGAATTCCTACTCTATCAACAAAACATTTTCCCAAATAAAAATGAGCACTTTAAATTTCTTTGGGTACAGTAATCTACAGTGTCTCTTTCAAAAGTCAAACATAACAGCTACCACAAACGTATAATGTATTGCTATACATGCACCATGTTCCTGCACATATCTTCTACACACTACTTACCTACATCTCAATACTTATCTTGCTCTAAACTCTGAATTAATAATGAGTTCAGCAGCATTTACTACTACATGCATCGCAGTATAAGGAATATTTGTCATCCTTAGATGCTCAAAACTCAAAATTTTTAAAATGATTATACTTATTTTTATTTTAATTGTTTAAAAAATATATAAGTTTCAGATCTGTAGGGATGTTTTTAGTCTGAAACAATCTCACATTGTTGATAAGATGCCAGTCATACTTCTGAATTATTATAGCATATCTATATTGACCAGTCATAAATAGTTACAAATCTTTAAGTTTTTTTTATTAGGAAATCTTCTCCACACTGTTGATAAGATATTTGCCATATGCTTCTGAATTTAGATGTCGACCACTTATAAATTTATGGATTTTTCAATAGAAAATATGTCATGTATAGGAAAAACAGTTTTGTATCGTTTCCAATCATAAATTATCATAAAAATTATTATTTTTGCAATAATTGTTTTAAAATTCATAATAATAATATTTTGAATTAATTAATCATTATTTTAAAATCCATTATCTTTTAAGTGACTGTATAATAACCTTCTTACACCAATAATATATTCATTAAATTATATTTTTTATATGTGAATAATATAGTAAGCGGTTTCTATTTATGAGCATTATTGAGATATCATTATAAGAAAAAGGTTGTTTAAAAATCAATTTTTAGTTATAAATAAAATGGTTACGAATTGTGACTAAAATAATTATCAAATTAGATTTTGGTTGCTAAATAACTACAAAATAGAAATAAAGATTGAATTTAGTGACCAATTAATCAAATAATTGGTATCTAATATTAGTTATCAATGTTTTAGTGATCTATACTATTAGATTCTAAATTAGTCTCTATCTTAACTGGATACCAATTTAGAATCTAATGACATAGATCACTAAAACTTTGGTATCTAATGTTATATATCAATTATTTGACTTAATTGGTCATTAAATTCAATAATTACTTTTATTTTATAGTTATTTAGCAATCAAAAATTAATTTGGTGACTATTTTGGTCAGAATTAGCAACCATTTCATTTGATAGCTAAATATTAATCTCTAAATAGTTTTTTTTTCTTACAGTATGCCAAACAGAAACACACGTTATACATAAATAAGGATAACAAGATGATAGAAGAGTTAGATAAATCTTATTTTGGATAGTAAGGGATTAGGTAAAAAATAAATTAATTGATTTTAATTTATTAAAAATTTAATTTAATCTTATTCATTTAAATGTTTTTATCCAGATCTGCTCTGGTATTTAGATGAAGTAAATTAGAACAGATTAGACTTACTTTGAGTTCGAATATGCATTTAAAGATACGTTAATTATTAATGAGGTATATGAAAAAGTAAATAATGAATATGAAAACTAAATAATAAGTAATTAATACTTCTTACAAGCTTTGGACTGAACTGAAGGAAACTCTAGAATTTAAGTTTAGAATAAAAAGTCTGATATTTAATTATGAATCTGGGATATGAATAGAGAGTACATTGAACATTCAATTAAGTTCACCTATTACTTTTTATAAATATCAATCCATTTAAAAGAAATTAATTATGAAAATTTAATCAAATTAATATTGATCCTTCCATATTAATAAGGGAGTCCATTAAATTTAAAAAATAATGGATAAATCATTGGCATCAATTATAATTTTGTTCAATTGTTTATAAAAAATATGGTAGATGGAACTGCATGATGTTACATTGAACTTGGACACCAAAACATGCCGCGTTATGAAGAAATTCTTTATTTTGGAACGTGGTAACCTTTTTATACAGTAATTTCTAGCAAATTCTTTTGTCATAGGCAAATAAATAAAGTGATTGTTACTTCCCACGTCTCAAAATATTTAGTTTATCTCAAAATATTTATCATATTTTAAGATGAATAAAGATGTCAAGTTTTAATAATATAATATTATTCTTAAAAAAAACCATAACAATGAATGATTAATATATAGTTTTTTAAATGCTCTTTCAGATCAACTTTGTCATTTCAGAATGTATAATTTATTCTCTAACCTCCTCACGAGAGTTGAAGATCTCCTTAGTTACTGTTCACTTGTGGTGTTGGAATGTAGTGCCTCATTTTATAAAAAGAAAAAAAAAGAATATTTTTGTCATATTGATAGCATGAATTTTGTCATCATGGTCTTCAATTAATGGTTAACGAGTTGTGTAATTTTTAATTAAAATGTAGTATAATTTTGTTAACTAAATCACAATGGTTGATAAAACGAATTAAGCCTATAGTTTAAATTTCAATTTTAATTTTAGAATTAAAATGTATTCAAAATGACAAATTTTATATTTTGATTGCGCAAATAATTGGAGTATATAATTATAATTATTAATTGAATTGAGTTTCTATTTTAAAACTTTATATTGGTTTGAAATATTTTTCTTTTTTAGATCTAGACATGATAGTAACAACAATTATGCAATAAGACACTGAAGACAAAAGTTAAAGGTAGGCAGTGTAGCAACAATGAAATGAAATGGTAGGCTAAGCATGGAAGTCTTCAATGACAGATCTAGTCAGAGACAAACTACAATAATTGACCTAAAAAATCAATATCTGGACAAACCAAAAATCCATAAAATCGAAAACTAACTATATTTTTCATTGAATTTGATTAGTTACAGATCTTGTATTGAAAACTAATCCAATTTAAATTGAACCAAAACAACTTAGTTGTGTATTCAAAATTATTCAATAATTAGTTAATGTGCACGTGTATTTAAAGAACTTTTCTTAGGTAAAAATGACCTCACCGAATTCCAACAACAAACTTAAAATTAAACTAATATCAATTCAACATTTTTATTAATTTCAGTCACAACTTAGATGTGCTTGTTTGCAGATTTACGTAATCTCAATATTCAGCACTTGTATACAAATACATGATTGATTGTTTAGAAATTAATAAAAATAATAATTTCTCTCTCTTCTAGATATTTTATTATTATTATTATTATTATTATTTATATTTTATTTAGGAATTTAAGTGTGAGTTTAAGTTACAAGTTGAGTAAAAATGGAAAAGTTAAATAAGACTCACAAACTCATTGTCTTAAAGTTTTGAGTTAAAAATGATGTCAATTACTTACAATTTATATCTTTGTGTTTTGTTCAAAGTATCTTTGATTACTCTTTGTTCCTCTTTGCTTGTCATGCTTGTGTATATGAATGATATGATATTCACCAAAAATAATGTAAAAGAGTTGAATGTTGTCAAGAATAATTTTAATAATAATTTTGGAATCAATAACCTTGGTCGTCTTTGCTTTTTCTTAGGGTTGGAGCTTTGTCCTTCTACTAATGGTATGTACTTAACAAAAAAAATGTATTATCTTAGCTTACACTTGAAAATGAAATGTTAGCTTGCAAACCTGTATCATTTCCTATGGATCCATCTTGCTCATTGTATATTGATGAAGGAAAATTGTTGGACAACCCCTCTGACTATGCAAGACTTAATGTTTGTTGTCTAACAATTGAGTCAATATGTTTCTCAACCAAGACAACCTTACATACGAACTGCAGATCATGTTATCAGATACTTTAAAGGGATCTCCAGATATTAACCTATTTTTTCCTTCACAAAACAATTGGAGTATTCAAGCTTTTTCAGATTTCGATTGGGCCCATTGTCTTGATAATAGATATTTTATCACAGGATATTGTATTCTTTTGTGGGATGATTTAGTTTTTTGGAAGTCCAAAAAACAAAAGACTCTAAATCCTCTTGTGAAGTTGAGTACAGAACATTAGCCTCACTCGCTAGTGAATTCTAATGATTATATTATTTATGCATTGAGTTGAATATCTTGATTCCTGCAACTTTATATGATAATAGATAAGCTATACTCACAATAAAAACAAATCCTATATTTCATTTAATTAGATATAAGCTTCAAAATGATTCCATTCACTTAGTACCTATTTTCTCTTCTTATAAAGTTATAGACTTATTTACTAAACCTCTTTATCCTCAAGCATTTAAAGTAAATATTTCTAATTTGAACCTTTGTCATCTTCTAAGTTCAACATATATGGAAATCTTAGTATGGAAATCTTAGTGAAGAATAATCTCATGGGAAATGAAATTCCAACAAACTTAAATTGATATCACTTAAAGTCAATCACATAATTTAGACTATATACATATTTAATCAGTATACATAGTTGTGTGTCCATAAAATCTTAATAATCTAATTTTTGTTATTAACTTTTTATATTTTTATCTTAATTATTATTCAATACTTCTATATAAATAAAATATTGACTATTGTTTGTCAATAAGAGAAAAAGAACCATTTTTGTTTTCTCTATTTTATTACTATTATTATTATTATTTGTATTACTTTTATAAATTAATCATTTGTAATTTATTATTTATTCTCCTTATATATTTATATTATTTTTAGCTTACAAACTTTAATGTATTTTGCATCATTTGTATGATAAATGAATTGGACTCACAACTTTAAATAATGATGAGTAATAATTTTAACATATATTAACATAACTATAATGTCTTAAAATGTGAAGGAAAAAAAAAAGCATGATGAATATATGAATCGAAAATGGGAATCATACTTAATAAAAGTATTGCAAACAATAATACCTTTTTTTTTTTTTTGTATTTGACAGGGAAAACCTTACAAGACATGTATACAAAAGTAAAATATTGTTTGATACCGAAGGAAAAAACATTACAAGACACGTATATTATCATTAAAACTTGCTGTATTATTTTTTATAGTTGACCTGCTTTCATCTTTCTAAACTATTGAAATGTGGGTTTTATGTATACAACAATTATTTGTTTTATTCTATTGTCTCTTTATTTTGGTTTATATATAAGTGAAAGTTATCTTCATCACATTGCTTGATTTATGCTTGCCTTTTATTTTTCTCATAAGCAAGGATAGCTATGAAAACGTAAGATTTGTTTCTTTTATTTCCTGTGAAAAATTCAATCAGGATTGTCATCATTTAAATCCATTGGTATGATACAAGTGATGAAGTTGTTGTTTATTTATTTATTTATTTCTTGTTTCAGTGATCCTTGCACTAGTTAAGTTCCTGGTGTCCCAATCTAAAACAAAGTATAATGAATGATAACATGTGGCTAAACTTGATTTAAAAATGAAAATAATAATAAAAAATAATGGTGATGATACTTGTATCCCCACCCAACCCTGTTTGGCTACAGAAGATTTGTCTTTGGCCTCAAAAACAAATAAATGACAGAACCTTAATAAAATATAATAAGATATTCTCTCTAACTCGACCAAGATGCAATCACATTATTTTATTTATTTATTGTAGAATGAACACATACTTATCCACATGTCAGAATCCACCACTCATTCAAACCTCTTCCTCAATGATCAATAATCAATAAGCAATCACTACTTGGAAACACCAACTATGCATGCAAGACTGTTGCTGTGTAAAATAATACCATTATCATGTTTCACATTCACAAAAAATATATATACATATTTCTCTTTGTCTCATTAGTGTTTCATAAAAAAAAAATATCCAAATTGGTATTATTTTAATAGCCTAGTCAATTTTCTTTCTCTCTCTGGAAGGTATACATAACCATAATGACAAAGAAAATACTTTACATATGCTATTGATATTTCATATGAAACCAAATTCTTCATATCTCTATATATCCATGTGTCTATTTTTGTATGTTAAAAATATAGAGCTCTTTAGGGGGGTGATTCAATTGCAAGACGATGCACAATAAGAATTCAATAAATTATATTGTTAGTCTTCTTTCTGTACTATTCAGAAAATATATTTATACAAAAATTTTGACAACATTTTTTTTACATAACCCACTTGACAACTTCTCTTAATAATAAAATATTAAATTAAGATATTTAATTAAAATATAAAATTAATTTATTTAATAAGAATAGTTTCAGGGTTGGTGTGAGAGGAATTGTATTTTTACTTTCACAAGTACTAGAAAATTAAACCAACCCTACTAGTGGACCCAATTGATTTTATTTACAATTTTGGTTTTGTCAATGCACTTCTTCCTGATTTCAAATTTACTAAATTTAATTCGGATTTAATTTCCTACCCTTTGACATTTTTGGACATCCCCATTCATTCCAAAATGTATTTTATGCTTCAGAAAGTTTATTTTAAGATGAATGAAACGTGTTTCAAGAGTTTTATTGAAAAAGTAAAATCACTCAAACCATGAAGATTGCTATTAATCATGATAAATTAAGAACTAATAAATTATATGTAATAATTTATACTAGAGATTTTTTTTTAGTCTATATAAATTATTTTCTTATTTTTCTCTTAATAATAATTAATTATAGCATAAAAGCTACGCGAAGGGTAACAACTAATATAAATAAAAAAACAAAAAAAGTATAAGAAATATGCTTAATCTCTTAAATAATGGTAACAATATTAACTTAAGGAAAGGTAGTAACTTTCACTTGCTTTTCACGCATTTTCTCGGTAGGTTTTGATAATAATGCTCATTTTAACAAATCAAGTTTACATTTCTCAATTTCTCACTTCTCATTATATTAAATTAATATAAACATTAAATCTTAATTTATAAGATAGCGTCATAAAATATACAGACGCAAAAATAATAATGTTTTTAGTTTAATTACTACTTATTCAAAATATTAGAAAAAAAATAAACAATCGTTTAATCTTGTATTGCTATTATTACTATGATTTTAAAATATTTTTTTTATATAACTTAACAAATTTAGTATGCATATATGTAAGGATTTAGTGCTTAGTTTTTTTTTCGGTAGTTTACAATAAAACAACATGTTTATATCTTATAATAACCAAATATATGTGACTTCTTGAGATAAAATAATACATTTTTGTTGTTTAAGAACATGTACGCATCTACGTGATATGAGATTAATCAAATCTATCAGAATTTAATTAGCACATTAATTGATTTAAATAGAATTAAGTTGGTTGAAAATTATATTTTACTAATTAAGTTTTAAGATCTTCATAAATTTAAATATTTTTAATTAAGTTATGTGGAAAAAAATTCTATTGAGCCTCATCTTTATATTTCTCAATTATATGTGTCATTAACTATGGAGATGGTATTAGTTGATTTTACAATTTCAAACGTAATACTACAAATTTGAATAATAAAAAATAAAATTATAAAACTTTAATTATATTTATCAAAAAAATATTTTTTTGTATCTTTATTTTTCTGATTAAATTTTTGTTATAGTATTTAATTTATAAAAAATAAAATGTTGTCATATTTTTTAAAAATAATTAAAATTCTAGATATTTATTTTTATTGTTGTTCAAGTGAATAATTTGAGATCTGTCACATCACTTCATTTAACAATAAAACTAAATGAGAAAATTTAATTAAAAAAATATAAAAGTTTTGAATATTTAATAGAACAAAAATTTTAATAGAAGTTTAATTGGAAATATTTAAATTTATAAAAAAAAAAAACTTAAATATACCTTATTTTTATATCAAAATACACAAGTAACCACAGATCAATATAAGGTTTCACTCATGTATCCTACGTAAATGACGAATATTCAATTAAAAAATATAAAACCTTCTAATACTTAATAAAACAAGATTTGTGTAATAGAAATTTAATTGAAAATAACTAAAGTTACGAGGACAGTTAATTTAGTCATTCTATTTTATAAATTTGAAAGCAATCTATTGTATGCTACAAGTTGTTTAAAGAATTAATGATGACATCTGGGTGCTCATGTCAATATTATATTCACCCAAAACTGTTTTTTTAGGTAAAGTTTCAATCACTTTGTTTATGGCACATATGATTGCGCATAAAGGACAAATAATTCAACGTTTTTTACTTAGAGTTTTAAATCTTCTCCCAAGTGACATTTTTATAAACAAATTTTCTAATTATCAAAGGAAAAAGTAATATTTTTATATTCTAAAAATATTACATATTTATTTGCTGACAGTAATAAGAAGATTATTAAAAGATCATTATAAGAAAACATATCGTTACTTCGTTACTTTTGTGAACACTTTCAGAATTCAATTATTCAGTGAGTTCAGCTTTCTTGTTCTTCATACTTCAAATCAATGATTGTGCACTGATTTTTCAAACCCAATAAGAGCTTTCTTGAGGGTTTTAGGAGAGTGTGGAATGTGGATATCCCTATCCTTTTATGATTTATTTAGTTAGAATGGCTATTCATCAACTAGAGTGATTAAGTAATCTTATCCCTTCATTCAAAAAAAATAATAATTGCTCACTTATAAACATCATAATTTCTTCATACAAATTATTATGTTAAAAAGGATTCTTCTAAATAGTCTTTAAAGTAATATATATATATATATATATATATATATATATATATATATATATATATATATATATATATATATTTTAAAAAGTTATTGCTGGCTGTTGTCTTTTTGCATAATATTATTCTTTGCAAACCCCTATTGAATGATTATAATTAAATGAGTAATTAAACCACACTTTTAAAATCACTTTCAGCAAACTTACCCAAATAAAAATTAATTAAATAACAATCACTTAGTAAAATAAATTACCTTTTGCAATAGTTTAGATACTACCTCAATGGAAGTTTAGGATTTCTATTCAAAACTTTGATGGTGTCTCATCGTTGAAGGGGAGAAAGTTGCTGTAGAAAATTGCTACCATTTTGAAGGAAATTCCTTCATGCACCTCCTTAATTTGAACCTACACTCCTACAGTTTGAAAATGACTATTTTAGGTTTTTTTAAAGTGACTTTCATATTATTTGTTCTGATTATTTTTTTTTTCAAAATAATTTCTAGAATATATGAAATACATTTTTTGGAAAAGATTTTCTCTAACACGATTTTGGAAAAAAAAATTCAGAACATGTTTAATACATTTCAAAACAGATTTTTCAGAACATATATAATACCTTTTGAAATGTATTTTTTAGAAATATATTACAGGATAAACTTTCCATAACACATTTAATGTATTCCGAAAAGAACTTTCTAGAACACATCTATGTTTAGAAACAACTTTTTGGAATGATATTTTTTCAGCATTTCCTTCTCTTCTTCTACCACCCTGATGGTGCAACGATGATGGCAGTGATAGTGATACAATTTGGTGATAGTGATGCAATTTGGTCGTTTCACTCAGTTTTGAGGGTACAGTTTCAAAAATGGGGAGTGCAGGAAGTAATTGCCCATTTTCAATCACAAAGCTTATTGTCCTTCAGAGTGCTTCTTCCTGCACCTCCATATCTTACAAAAATGACAATTTTACCATTTGATAAAAAATACTTTAACCCCACCTCTCACCCTTCGCCTCTCACTCTGCTTCGTACTCAAACTCCATTATTCCTCCACTGTGGACCTCACGGCTCTTCCTTAGTCTCCCATTGTTTTCCTTTACAGAAGTGATTTTCGTTTGTTAATATGATTATGTTTGGATGTGAGGTGGATTTGGGTGAATTCGTGTACTGTGTTTGTGTGTAATTTTTTCATTTTTCTCTGAAAAGGAGTGTTTCAAATTCTAAAATCCGGTATGCAAATATTTTTATCACACATATCCCAAATCATTCTTCATCCAATCCAGACCAAAGTAAAATTGTAAACAAAACTTATTTTGATTGGAGAACGTCAACGAGCTATGGAGTAAGAATAGAGAAAAAACGGCAACAATGGAAGTGAAGAGGAAAAGTGAGGGTGAGGGGGGTTAAAATATTTTTTAATCTAAGGGTACATGCGTCATTTCCACTTATGCTATGGAGGTGTAGGAAGAACACGTTGAGGTGGAGGAAGAAGCACATTGTCCTTCATTCTCTAGGCAGTGTCCAAGACAAACACTGCTAATTGGTTGGTGGATCATCATTAGGATATAAGTAAATATATATCAAAGAAATATTCCAATGTGGGAATAAAATGGTTCACTGTAAAATCAAGGGATTGCCAATCCTTGAAAAGAAATTCCACCCACCAACACTTTACAAAAATAAAATTTATAAAACATATCCCTTTTTATTCAAGACACTACACGAAAATCCCCACTATCAAGACCTTTCGTTCTATCTTTTCAGAATTTTATCCATCATATTCTATAACTGGTTGAAGCAAACATCAGGTTCTACCTCCAAGACTTTCTCCATTTTCTTTTCTGCCACCTTGGGAGGGGCCCTTCCCTTAGCTTTATGAACATTAAGTGTTAAATTGAATATTGTGGCGGAAGACCAATCTTTCTTTTTATATCTTTTATATCTTTGTAATTAGGTTTAAAGTTAGACCCTTCTAGATGTTTTATTTGGGAAATATATTCCGTATCTATTGTGCCTGTCTGGTATCAATGAAAATAATCAGGAAACATACATTATTCTGTTTTTTCAAATATTTTGTTTACTAGCTCATCATCAGCAAAGGAGACTTTATAAAGTTATCTAATATCATAGGGAAAGTCTTCATCTTTTAGCTTAACCAAGAGGAAGTGTGATGTGTAATTTAGTTAAAAATGTATAAACTCATGAACAGCATTCCACTAATGATTTTAGACGAAAGAGTTAGTGCTTGAAATATCCAAAATACAAGACACTTGTATTCCTTCACGAATTTAATTTGTAAATTACTGTAGAACAAACATGGGAATAATAGCAATGTCTTTGAACGAGTATTGATGGAACTAATTTTGCCAACCTGTATAGAGGTCATGATACACAGCAAGATGAAAAGAAAATATGTAGAAGTTATATAAAACTGAAGGTCATTTCTCAATAAGATGAACAGAAAAGATACCGCAACTACTATGGCTAAACTTACAAATGAAAAAAATCTTGAAATCCTCCATTAACACTATCAGAAAACTTTCATGAAATGCCTGCAATTATTCTAAATATGCCAACTGAACTCTGTTGTAAGGAATGAAATCAAAGGAAAATTGTGCTACCTGATTTACAACCTCTAGTAAAGTTTCTATTTTCAACAATCTATGATGGAGCCTAGCTAGTGAAAGACTGACATTCAAAAACATTTCGGGTAAAGATATTTATCAGCACATTGCAGAAGCTTAACTTTTCAAACTTTGCTGAAAGGACCAATTGCCTTTTCTGTTTAAACTCCGTCCTGAGTATCAAATTCAGATCAACGAGCTCTTAATTCCTCATTTCAACACCCATGGTATCACCTGCTGTTAATTGAGGACTTGGCCTGACCAGGAAGGTCTAAGAATTATCACGTAATGTCGGGAAGCTAACCCCTTCCTTTAGATGGCTTACTGCCGTGGGACATAACCATTTCAGCATGTTTGGACCTAAAGTCTGGTGGAGAAACAGAAGCACATATTGTTAGGCAAGAAACACTATAAGTACATACATGCAAATTGGTGCCAGTAAAGACCACAGATTAGGGAGAGACCGAAGTAATGTTTTTGTATGCACCAATGTTGAATGGATGCCGGTAGCTCTGCCCAGACTTCATAGCCAGCCATTTTGCACGATTTCCTTCATAATACTGTGGGAAAAGGGCACAACATGACATCTTCCATGACATAGATAAAGAAAAAGCATTTTAGTGGAGTACATTCAACTGAAAACCCACCTCTATGGTTGTCATATTATGAAGGATAAGGTAGACATGCCATCCAAAAAGAGTCATAAGGGTTATGGTCAGGCCCACCACCATCGTTCCATACAAGACCTGAACACCATTCATAAGTCTTATTGTTAGAATATGATTTAAGAAAATTAAGGATGAATAAATGAAGAACAAGTTACCCATGTTTTCAGTATGTTTTCTCAATAGAAAGCCATGCAAAGCAACAATCATTCTCTAACACTAAGTTGCAAATTATAAGTTCACAATTATCACCAAAAACCAGGATGCTTCATCATTTACTTGTGATGAAAATAGCGTGGATAGAAAAAGTAGTCTATCAAGAGACCACTTATTTTTTAATGTGGTAAAGTATTTCACTGCCTATCACAATGGAGACCATATTTTCCACCACAAATTATATTAGAAAGTGATTTTAAGCTTAACTCATCCCCATAAAACTAGCTTGTAAGGTGAGATTTGCCCTCAGTTATATATTGTAAACTAGTCTTATCTCTAATCGAAGTGGGATCTCTAACACACATCTCTTACACCAAGACATGGACATCTTGTGTGTGGCACTAGATATCGGTAGATGGTCCGATAGTAGATATAACAATAAGCTCAACAAATCTCGCTAGGATAGACTTTGATACTATATTAGGAAGTAAATTTAAGTCTAACCCATCCTCATAAAACCTACTTGTAAAGTGAGGTTTGCCCTTATTTATATACTATAAATTAGTTTTATCTTTAATCGATGTGAAATCCCTAACAAATTAGAAGTACTAGAAAGAAGTAAATGCAATGACTCTTCTGTCCTGAAGAAGTTTTCCATTTGGATCCATGGGAATGTTTTCGAACAAGCATGAACCTTCTAGGATATTACAACACTAGTGGCAGATTGAGCCATCACAATACCTAGAAAATACACAAGGTGGCCCAAATCCTTAGTCTAAAGTGGTCAAAGATGTTTCAATTGATAGACTCCTGCTTCATCACAGCACATAATGAAAGTGACATCATCTCAACTCAAACAATTAAATAGACAACCTGACCTGGGAAGAGTGTCGATAGAGTATGAAATGGTTTGTCTCACTACAAACACCACAGATGACAGAAGCAGCAAATCAATTTGAACTTCCCATGGGCAACAAATCCAAGTGGTTTCTCCCTATAAGCTTATACATAATCTCCAAGGAGAAAGGCAATCTATCCTTCAGGTCCCACACCCACCACAGGATTTCTGTCGCACAGCCTCTGTACCAGAATCATCAATGTCTCCAGGGTCTTGAGATTTTCCCTGCGTCGCATCCATCTATCAATGTGGTTCCTCTACCTACTGTCACAAATCCTCTAGATGGGTTTGAAGATCCCCATGGGTCAAATTTATCCCGTCTTGCGGTCTCCCACAACCCTTTTCGTGTCACTCTCTAGATCTAAGAAATCTAATGCCGACTGGGACTGCAGAATTAACAAGGGACACGGATCTTACTTTATTAAAGAACTGAATTCGAGGCTAGACTCAGTGTAAAGTGGGTCTAAAACTAACGTACCCCTGTGCCAAAGACTCCTCGCTATACAATAGTACAGGGGAGGATCACTATGCAGCATTTTGCTCGCTTATGCAAAGTGTGTAAACTGTGTGTAGTGCAAATGAAATTCATGCAGAAATTCAAGAAACTCTAGACTCTCCTATCACAAAAAATCAACAGTCTAAGCTAAAAGCCCCTTTCCCAACTATTAGGAGATAGAAACTAAATGATTAACATCTTCTCTAACTAACTAACTATTGGGTCAGTTTGGTACCTATCAGCCATTGCCCATCCCGTTTTCTTCCAACATAGATATGCCCAATCATTGGCATGGCTGTCAAACTCGCAATCAAACTCGTAAAACCTTACGAGGGCTTCAATTGATCCAACTCACGCTAGGATTAATTCTCATCCAACTCACAATTATATATCAATTGTGCATGTTCAGTGATCTGTAACAGAACAAAACTGACAGACAATCAAGAGTTTTGAGGTGCAACTAATACAGAGTCAATGCTCGCTTTTCTCTCTCACAATTAGTGCATGACTTTCTCATTTCTCTCTCCCACATTAAGGCAGCGTTTTGTTACTTTTCTCTCACGATTCTCATCTATGTTGAAGGCTCCATCTCTACTCCATTCAATGACGATTTTCTCACTTCTCTCAATTCTCTCTGATTTCTGCTGTTCAGAACTGTAAAGTGTCATGTTGATAAGCTGTATGTGTGACAGAGTGTCACTGTATCTGATATAAATTGTTTTATTGTGTCTGATAATAATCTCCATATGATAAGTGTTGTCTACTGAAGAAGCAAACAGTAGGCTTACACGATTTTGAAAACTCAAAGGAAATAAGCGACTTTCATTTTTACAGAGAGTATGATAAGGTACATATTTAATTAAGATATATTGAAGTAATAGTGAACTGCAAAAGTAATGAAAGGGAAAATGTAAAAAACAAGCCCAACTTTGAGGATCTGGCAAGTGCAATCCTGAGCTTTACTTTTGGAAATTAGTTCATCAACAACATAGTGTCTCAGTAGCTATTTTCTTTTCATATAAAAGTATGGGTGTAAAGAAAACTAACCAACAAAAAGAATTGATAGAAAGGGGCTACGAAGATACCATTTTCTGAAAAGTGGAAGATTCAGAGAACTTTTTGCTTGCTCACAATCAAACATCAATCGGACTAGGACAGAGAGAGTACAAATGATGAGAAAGTTGCAAATACAAAGGCAACAGATGGAGGTGATTCCAGCAGCTTACTTGCCAGATCAATATAAGATTGGGTGATTCAAGATATTTCAAATCATGATTTTGTCTAGCAAGTTACTACAAAACTCTTATATTTCCATATGACCAGCTATACTCTATGGTAGTAAATGTTGGACCTTAAAGGGATGAGAAAAAAACGAAGTACCAAAAATGGGCATGTTAGGATGGATGTGTCATCACGACAGAACGGATATGATATGAATTATTGTCTACAATGAAATATTGTTGTGGCAACCATGGAAGGAAAGATGATAGAAAATTGACTAAAGTGGTTTGGACACAAGAAAGGATCAATAGAGACACTAGTTAGGAGAGAAGATAGTGTGGTTTTTAGCACTACGAAAAGGGAGGAAGACAAACCAAGAACGACATTACAACAATTTATTAGAAGGGATGACAGGCCGAATAATATCCCATAGAATTTGGCTTTTAACCAAGTCAATGACCCCATGTAACCTATCCAATCCAACTTAAACCAGTTGTTATTAGATCAATTTTCAGTTTTTCAAATTAAGAAAATAAATAAATTATAACAATACACAATCATTACATTGAAACATAATAATTTTTTGTGACACAATACACAATCCAATACTGATAATGCAAATTATTAAAAGGGGTGACATGGTGAATAATATCCCGTAGAATTTGGTTTTTAACCATGTCCAATGATACCTTGTAATCCATGTAACCTATCTCACTAAGAGGGATAAGACTTAAAGGAGCTCACAATTTGGACTGGATTAGTGTGGAGGGAAAAAAAACTATTCCGATCATTGTGGTTTTGCATTTCATCATTCAATCAATTTTGATATTTTTTACCAAATCTGATCCAATCCAATTTAAATAAGTTTGAATTGGATCAATTTTCAGTTTTTTAAATAAATAAAGAATGAAGTACACACGTAATAAAAATTCCAATAATCACATCCGAGCATAATAAACTGTGTGTGGTTCCAAATAATGACATCCGAACATAATAAACTGTGTGTGTGTGTGTGTGACCAAACTAACAAAGGAAAGGTACAAATTCCAGCATCCGAAATTAACTTCATGATTCAAAAGGTAAACAATGTGTCGAAAGATTTTGAAGTATGAACAAACTGCAGCCTTTAGAAAGGATAAATATCTATAGCCTACAAGTTTTTAAATAACAATAGCATGCAACTTACATAAAAGATCTTAAGAGAACTCCCATTAATCGAGTCCCAGTCCTTCTGAAATGTACAGCTTATAAATATGACCTGCACATTGTAAAAGCTTATGTCAAATAAGAGTACTATCCACTACAGAAGCAGTAGATGCCAGATTGAAAGCATACCGTAGCATATATACTTGACAAGGTGGCATATAATACAAAAACAAAGAAAGCCTTATAATTCCAATAACCGACACAATTATTTATCCACAAGCAGTGATGATCCTGCATCAAATTTAGGAACCAAACAAAATGGTCAAAATGAATCCTTGTTTTGTGAACTGAAATGCTAAATTGAACTCAAAGTAGCATACAACTGACCTACCATTTTCAGAATACACCTTCTGCAAACTCGACAATGATGGGTCCTTGGAGGTTTATACACACAGCATTTGTCACATTTCTTCGGTCCTTCATTCTGCAGCAAGTTAATCAAGGAACTCAGCAACAGATCAAATAAAGTAGATCATCAATATGCAAGAGAAAAAATAACGATATCAATCAACACCTTAATCTGTCATAAACACATTTACACAATTTAAAAGCAACACCTAAATCCTTGGTCGTAAGAAACCACAATGAATGATGAGGTAATGCTAGAGAATCTAACCTAATCATAAAAATTATAAAATTCCGATCTGGACCAAATTCATCCCCAAAAGTTCATTCATAGGATCTATACTATTCTGGTCATATTACTAGTCAACTGGGATCTCCAACAAGAAGATATACACAAGAGCAAAAAGCTATAAATTAAGCACCATAAACTCTTCAATAATCATACACAACAGCTAATTTGAAGCACCTGCAGCATTGATCCATTGACAATTTACAAATAAACCAAGATTCAGAAAATTTCACTTCATTTTCCTACTTAATTCACGCAAAGAAGCTACACACTTAAAGACACAGATCATATTCCCAAACAGCAAATAACGCAAAGCATTCCCGGGATTCATTGAACAGGGACCCATTATAGAAATGAGAGAAAGGCTTACATCTTTGGAGAATTCAACATCTGGGGCATAGGAAGAAGGGACGTGACCGGGGTCAGTGAGAACGCAGGAAAAGAAAGAGAAGAGGGAGAGAGAGGCAAAGAGAGAGAAGAGGTAGGCATTCAAAGTGCCAGGGGAAGTCTGCAAGTGGAGCCAGTCACGGAGGAAGACGAAGATTGAATTGTAATACACAAAACACATTAACGAAAACACTGCCAACACAGGCAAAGACAGAAACCTTCTGCCCTTCGTCGACATGGAGAATTAGAAAACCCCTTCTTCGGTTGGATCTTGCTACTCGATTTCTTTCTTAATTACTAATCCTTACGAGTTTCTTTTTTTTTTTTTTTTTTTTTTTTTTTTTTTTTTATTTCCTTTTGCATCAATCTCAACTATTTTACACTGTAATTTTGGCAATTCCATCATGTACTTAATAAATTTTTAAAATATTTTTATTATTTTTATTTTAAAATTTATTTATTATATAATTTTTTTTTCACAAAGAGTCAAACTTCTTAATAAATATAATTAAGAAAAAAATATTAACAAACTAAAATTGTAAATATTTTAATAATAAAATATTTTATTTTGCCTCTTAAAATATAAAGTAACTATTAATATTTAATTGATTGAAAAAAAAATTATATTATGTAGTAAATAATTATTTATATTTATTGTACAGTTAAAACGTACTATATATAATAAAAATGTTTTTAAGTGTGCGAAAAAAAACAAAAATTATTTAATATATAAATCTTAAAATAAAAATAATAAAAATATTATTGGTATATTAAAAAAAGATTTAGTATAGGAAGTCATTTGTATCATGCAAAAAATAATTACATGTAATTTTTAACAAAACTATATTTTCCTATAATTTTTATGTTCTTATTTTACATTTCAATACATATTTTTATTGTAAATAAAAACTCCTTTTTTTCTTGGTTACATAATGTAAAATTTAAGTATATACAAGCTTTTTTTTAGTTTTTATGAATAGTGTACATTATAAAAAAAAATATTGTTAGGAATAAGCTTTTTTAAAAAAGATTTTTTGTGAAAAAATGATTTGGTCTAGCCTCTTAGAAATGGAAAAAAAATAAAAAATAATTGGATCAGAGTGTAATCTAATTTGTTAGGTATTAAAACTATTTAAGCAATGTAGTTTTGGCCAAATGTATAATATACATTCTACAGTATAAGACAAAGTATTGACAACGTAGATTATCTTTACATGGATTGATATTGCCAAACACAGAAGATAGTAGAAATATTCTTTGTAAAAACATTTTATGTAAGAAGATATATAGAGAGAGTTTAGTTGTTATAATTTTAATTCTTTCAACATTTTAAATAGTTTTATTTATTTATTTAAAGAGTACTTAGAAGAGAGGATGATATTTTAAAATTTAAATTAATAGTTTACTCTAAAATTCATTATTTACTTCAGATGACAAATGTCACATTATCAACATTGATTTATTACCCGTTAGCATAAAATATTTAAATCACAGTAGAAATACATATTTTAACAAAAATAGTGATGCTCTATAAATCATCTCAGTTTCAAATATAACAATAATATTCTAGATTTAGTCAATACGTTTTACTAAATAAAATCTCTCTTTTTAAGAATATTATTTTATAAATTAATTGAAAAATAATTAAAATCATATCTACAAATACAAAATTCATAAAATAATAAAAATTATAAATACTATTTTTTTTAAATAATCAAAACTAAAAAGCAAGAATATATATACCTAAAATACGAGATAACTTTGTAACCTTTTTTTCTTAAAGTTAAAAAATTAGCAATAAATTTTAACACATAATTTTTTTATCTTTGTGTAAGAAATATTTACTTATTTTGATTTTTAAAATAAAAATTTTTCATATAATTTCTATCTCCTTGACATATAACTCAGTTACTTGTCATATATGCTCATGTAAAGGTATAAACAAAAGACTTTCCTATGGAGAGAAGCATGATTTGTTAGTCATTCATGAGATTACTTATAAGAGAACATTTGAAACGTGTATTAAATCCAATAGTTAAGTTAAAGCTCATTACATGCAGATGAGGCAAAGAAGAATTGAAGTTGTTTAACAAATATAAATAGTCTCTTAACAACTATTTTCTTTTCAGCTACTATAAGGTCTATCATCAATAACAAGAACAAAAAGAGAGCAAATTATACACAATGTAAAAATATTATGAAGATAATAAACAATCTTCAAAAATTTTATAAATGGATCCTAACTCTTAGAGGAAGAATACTGCTAAAATTATATATATTCATGAGAGCTTAAAAGAGAACACAATATATGTTTTTTAGGACACTCAAGAAAATGAACATTTATCTTGTATTTGTGAAAAGATTTAAATTAAGATGTTGAAAGTCTCATAGATGATTTGTTAAGCTCTCTTAAGTTTATTGAGACACTAGATTATTTATAACACTCTGTACGATCTAAAGGTGTAAGATTATACATTAGGCTTATGATTTAATATTACATTAAGATTCTTTTCACATAAAAATATGAATTTTTTATTTTTGTTTGAAATTCTTAATATATATATATATATATATATATGAAACCTGTATTTTTTCTGGTCACTCGTTAGCATTAAGGAAAATGATAACATCCTCCCACCCACTTGTTTATTGTTGATTCTGAAGTTTTTGCAAAGAACAAGGGGAGAGGAATTGAATATGTTCAAATTTCAAAATGATTTTAGTCGGTCTAATTCTTTTTCTAGATGAAACAAGTTGTTAAATGATTTCTCCCTTACGTGAACAATTAATTGGTCCTGGTACATAAAGCTTTGCAACTAGCACAAGTCTCTTGTCTGTGTACTTTATAAGCCAAATAACCATATAGGAATTTATAAATATTATGATTTTATAGTTAATTTTATAAATAAATTCTTAATAAATACTATAAGCTTATTCAGTAAAAGGTTTTACCTGAAATATTATCGAAATAAATGGACACACGTATATATATTGATTATGTTCTCACATTTATAAGAGGATGTATTGTCTCAAATATGTAGTATTTGTAGTTTGTCCTATAAAAGATAATGATTATTATCTTTAAAGGAGTAAAGTAAAGTGTATAAGCATGATATTTTTTTTTTTTAAGTTTCACATTCTGTTCATCTATAATTTAAGCGGTTATTTCCAATAGTATAATCTTCAAGAATTTTATCAATATTTTTATCTAATGGTATAATCCTCAAGAACCTAAAATGGACCATGCAATTTTTTGTGTCAAAACTAGTACTTCAATTACTCAACTTAATCTTAAGTTTAAGAATTTCATAAACAACTCGAAGATGATCCCCTAAGTGCTTATAGAAAAAATGATGCTTATTTTCAATAACAAATGGTAAATGCTTGCTGAATCCCGCATTTGCTTTTTGCACCCATCAAATTCAAAAGAAGAATGATATAGTGGATATTGTTAAGTGGTGTGGACGTTTTTCGACGACCGTGGTGGTGGATACTGGAAAGAAAACTTCTCTGACAACGTCATTGTGATTGGGAGATAAGTGACTTATGTTTTCGTATTACGTAGAGAGTGTAGAATGGATATAAGGTTGTTGCAATATTCTTATCTTGAAAATAGATTCTAGAAAAGGAATTCCATAATGGGTTGTGGGTGTGTGAAATGTCTTACAAAAAATATTTTTAGTAAAATATTTTTGTATTACAAAACATATTTTTAGTAAAATATTTTTGTATTACAAAACATATTTTTAGTAAAATATTTTTGTATTACAAAAAATATTTTCCAGAAGAGGGGGTGATAGGACCGAATTTTGTATTATGGAAAACGTTTTCCGTAAGAGATTTTTGCATTATGGAAAAAGTTTTCCGTAAAAGATTTTTGTATTATGAAAAATGTTTTTCGTGAAAGGTTTTTTTATTATGGAAAATGTTTTTCATAATACAAAACCCTCTTACGGAAAACGTTTTCCATAATGCAAAAACCTCTTACCGAAAACATTTTTCATAATACAAAACTTTCTTACAGAAAACGTTTTCCATAATACAAAAACCTCTTACAAAAAACGTTTTCTATAATACATAAATCTCTTACGGAAAATATTTTTCATAATACAAAACCTTCTTACAAAAAATATTTTTCATAATACAAAAATCTCTTACAGAAAATATTTTTCATAAGAGATTTTACACCTCCACAATCCAATCTCTTCCGAAAAACGTTTTCCGAAATATCCTAACCTCTTTTATCTTTAACAACAAGACTATAAATGTTCATTCACATATTTTGATGAGATACTGGAAGCAAATGTGGGGGTGCAGAAAGTAATTGGCATAACAAATTGCTATCCACATAAGCCAAAGCCAAATGGGCCTTGAGCCCATCCACCCTTGTATATACGAGTAATTCTTCCTGCACCTCCATGACGACTTCCTGCACCTCTATACTAACTGCAATTTTACTAAAATACCCTTTTAAATTTTGTTAAAGGTCAAAATTACCCTTCTTCCTTTTTCACTCTCACACATGCACCTCTCCTCTCCCATTTCATCACCGGCGAGCCTGCACCTCCATAGCAGCGCTTCTTTCATGTCCAACACCATTTCTGCCCCACTTCTGCTTTGTTCCACGTCCAACACTTCCACAATACCTTCTTCCACGTCCAGCGTCCAGCAGCAAACTCCTCTTTCTCGAAGCATCCTCTGCGTGAAGAAATTAACGCACCAGCACTACCAAATTCAAGCTACATTGCCAATTATATCATCAATTGAAGTAAAGGTAAGGTGTATTGTACGTTTAATTTCAATTTGGAGTGAATAATTTAGGATTTGGTGGCGGATGACGGCGGTGGTGTAGGTTCTTCGTCGGAGAAGGAATATGTTGCGGGTTCTGTAACCCGCAACACATTCGTAAGTTCAAATGCATTGCGGGTTACACAACCTGCAACATATTTTAATTTTGAAAATATGTTGCGGGTTGTGTAACCCGCAACGCATTCGTAAGTTCAAATGCATTGTGGGTTACACAACCCGCAACATATTTTAATTTTGAAAATATGTTGCGGTTTGTGTAACCCGCAATGCATTCGTAAGTTCAAATGCATTGCGGGTTACACAACCCGCAACATATTTTCAAAATTAAAATATGTTTGTACCCCAGGTGAGTATTTTGTGCATTTTCAATATTTTCTTTGTTTTGTTTTAGAAGTATGGCAAGAACTAGAGGAGGTCGAGAGAGACCGACAGCTTCTGTAAGGCGAGGAGACAGACGTGATGAAGTTGTTGAGGCAGGGGGATTCCCAGGTGGTCCTTCTGATTGTTCTGTTTTGGTTAGTTACCCTCATCATATTGCGTTTAGACTATGGAATGGTGAGGTAAGATATTTACAAATTTTTGTAGTGTGTTAGTGCTTGGATTAAATTTAATTAGTTACATGAGTATTAGGAATATGAATTGTATTTATTTGTTTTGTATAGGAACGGGGAGAATTGAGATTGGTCTCCCATGGAAGAAAATTTAATAAATTTGGCATTCCTTGCCC
>Ga0209700_103856_pt1 | contig 28043 bp, 24 predicted proteins | sample SiratroredBW_FD_187528 | JGI IMG/M metagenome (GOLD analysis project Ga0209700, IMG submission 187528) | Root nodule microbial communities of legume samples collected from California, USA - Siratro red BW (SPAdes) (version 2) | ecosystem: Host-associated > Plants > Roots > Nodule | place: USA... | reverse complement strand
TATATATATATATATATATATATATATATATATATATATATATATATATATATATATACATCTCAAACAATTAAAAATGTTTTTTTAAGAATTATTTCACCTCTTACTATCAACTACATCTTAGTATTTTAGTATTGTTTATACTCGTATATAAATTAGAAGGATGATTTAATTATTTTAGAAAACCAAACAACATTTCATATATATATTATTGATTACAAATTACATTAAAAAGTAAAAATATTTGCATGAGTTACATATTTATAAAAACACTTACACTTTTGTATGGTGGAGTTTAGATAATTTATGTCATGCTAAAAAAATAATATAATATTGATGACGGTAAAGATACATCTTTACGTAACTATATAATTGTTGAAGATAATTTATGTTACATGCTAGACAATATAATATTGATGACGGTAAAAATACATTTTTATGTAACTGTATAACTGTTGAATACTCACTTTTAATTTTTAATTTATTTTATATTTATATTTTCACAGGATGGTAAGAACTATGGTTATATTGAATTTATTTCAATATAACATGGTCACATGCAGTCTATCAAATGTATATCAATAATGTTGTTATAACATTCCAAGTTAAGTTTGAAAATATTGGTAAAAGACTCTATAAGAAAAGTAAAAAATCTTCAAATGGTCAATCATGCAAGTTAGGTAAGAATAGAGGAATCTAAATATACATCCATGACTTCATTAGTATATTTACTTAAACCTTAAATTTTGTATTTAGAGTAGAAAGTATATGATAGATAATCTTTTTAGATAACTTGTCAAGTTCATCTTCTACCTTTGCTCTATCACTCTTTTTTTTTTTTTCCTTTTTTTATTGATTTCAAAGGTTTTTCTAAGTGAGATATCTTCTCTCCTCATTTTTTAAAATTTTGTTCTCTCTTTGCTTTCCTCCTTCTCATACACCTATTTTATAAGATTGCATCTTATTTCTTCTCACATAATTTTGGTAACAAGAAAAAATATATTATTGTAGTTTGATCTCTTTTTCCTTAAAAAATAATGGTTTATTTAGACCCATTTTATTTTATTTTATTTTTAAATATTTTCTTGAATTTTCTTATAATGTTTATTATGTTAATAAGAAGTGGTGAAAATATTTAACAATAAAACTTATAAAATAAAAAATGTAATTATTAATAAAAAAATTAAAATAATTATTATGATCAATATTTTTATATAAATTTTAATTTAATATTGACCTTTATATATATATATATATAATAAAATAAGATCAACTATGTGTTAAATTATTTTAAAGAAGACATCTTTCAACATCACATCAAATTTGGCGTGATGAATAATTATATATACGGTAACTTTGAGATTTATTCACTCCGAAATTTAAATTTATTAATCTTCTTTTCCTTTCATATTGTTTTGAGTTTAAAATTCTATCATGTGAAATGACATTTTTATCAATTCATTATTTTGCTTTTCTTCACCTTTTTTTTTTTTTTTTTTTTTTTTTCCTCTTTCTCAATTACCCACACTTATATGACTACATTCATTTATTTTCAATTCACTTCATTAAAATATATTACGTTTAATTTCAACTCTTTCTTTTTCAAAAAATTCTTAGATTTGGATTTTTTTTTTACTATATTTTGTCTTATCATTCTTGTTTTAATTTCTTTAATTATTATATTATTTAATTATATAAGAATTGGAAAAAATATAAAATTTAATATATATAAAATTATTAAAAAAAAGTACTTTTAAACAAAATTTTTAGTTGAAGTTAATCGAAAATTTTAAAAGTATATCTTTATATAAATTTTAAATTAATATTTAATTAATACTTACGGAGAAAATTAGATGAATTATGTGTTAGGTATATTCAAACTTTTGTAAGGTTGAATTTAATAACAAATCAATTTGTTAATAATTATTGATAAAAAAATAACTATCAAATTATCAAGACATATATTGATTACTTAATTGCCAATTTATCAACAGATTAAATATGTCAATATATTTAGTACAGATAAATCCATAAACAATAACGATGATGATGATAATGAAGATGATAATGATGGTGATAATGATGATGATAATGATGATGGTAATAATGATGATAATGATGATTATAATGATGATGATAATGATGATGATAATGATGATCATAATGATGATGATAATGATGATGATAATGATAATGATAATAATAATAATGATAATGATAATGGGATTCCCTTTCTGAATTATATAAACCATGAATTTTTTTCTGGAATAAAATATAATATGTGACTCCAAGCACCTCTATAATCATAATATGAATAATACTGAGGATTGAAGCTTCTGGAAAATTATCTTTTTCCATTTAATGGTTTATTCCATTCTTGTGGAGTTATAACCTGTAATATTTTTAATAATAATAATAATAAAGGTTTCTCATTCAATCATTTCAAAAAATTGCAATTATTTAGTTATTTTTTTATGATTAATAATTTTGGAAGAATTTGGGAACAATTTTGATGATATAAGGAGATTAAATTACAATAATATACACGAATTTAATTTATAATGAGACTTAATATTGATTTACTGTGAAAAACATTTGGAAAAAAATAGTTTAGTTAGGAACAAAAAGATATTTGATTGGTTTTGATAAAGAAGTTATCTTTATACCCAATTTGACAATATTATTATAAAATTATTGTGATAACAAAAAGATATAATTTTTTTGTTCAACACAAATCTTGTCTGTTTATTTTGAAACCAAACCTTATTTGTGTGGTGCCATGCCACAATATTTGTCAATTTGAATTAATTTTAATTAAATATGTCAATCATTGCAAAATAATTTTATCTAGAAATAAAAAAAAAAACTTTGATTTATTTGTTATTATAATTGAATTTTTAAAGAAATATTTTGGAGTACTTTTAAACCAAAGTAATATAACCAACAAAACTTGTATAATTTTATGAATCTCGAGAAATATTTTCATAAATTTGACCTTCATATAATATTTATAATAATAATAATTATTCATAAAATATATAATTAATCAATTATCAAGTCTACTTTTTATGAAATAAATTAATTTAATGTTTGATCTAACATTATAAGATTAAACTAATTTAATCATAATTTTGTAAAAAAAAATATTCTAAAAATATTTATTTGATTATTGGCAGAATATCGAAATAATACATACATATAGAATGATAATATTGTTGTACAGGAAGAATACATGATCAAAATAAAGGTTAAGAAAAAAAAGCATTTGACACTCAAGCACGTCGTACAATCCATTAATAATTTTGATCACTGAATCTTCATATTAACTAAGAATTTCTGGGTATATGTTTGCGTTCTGAATCTGTTTAAATATATCTGAATCAATTGTGCTTCTGGGTTATTTCTAATCTACTGGACTGTGGTTAATCATCTTGATTTTGGATTAACACATCTCTAGATTGAAAACTATTTTCTGGGTTTATCTCTAGCAATTTTCGCTGTGCATAATTGATTGTTTACTGGATAGTCTAGAATTACACGAGTTGATTGATTGAATTAGGAATTTTCATTCTCTCTTGTTAGTACTTTCACAAAGACTAAGCATTTGATGAAGCCATGCAAGACATGTTCAACAAGGCAAAGCAAGCATACAACTGCATATGGATTTGGTCTTGGTCAGGTGTGAGTAGGCTTAGGTTTGATTGGCAAGGAACCCACGCACGGTCAAGGAGAAATCCAACAACACAAAGGTCTAAAAGGGTTTAAAATGTTAAATTGAAGAATTAGCTAAGTTTTTGATTAAAACTGGTTTCAATACTGCACTGGGTTCAAATAAAGTGATTTCCATTTTCATGAAATCGAGTTATCCGATACTTGGTAGAACTAAATTAACAGTTTTTGGAAAAATTGTATTGGCGCCTTTCCGTCTATAAAAACAATGAGTTTTCTAAAATGCGCCATAATATAGAGAACATAAATACGAGAAGAGTGAAGAATCATAGCAGAAAAACCAGTGAGAAACACCTTTGTGAAATTTAGGGTTCTTGAGAAAAATCAATTTGAGGCTTTTGTTGAAGAGTACCGCTTGACCCAGTCTGTGCTCTTGGAATTCTTCGACATTGTGCAAAGGGCCTCCTCTGCGTGCCAATCAGAGAGTTGTTCTTTACCATTCTTGATCCTGTTCTGAATTAAAATTTTTGTAAACTGATTGCAAATATGTGAAACTGTTAAAACTGTGTATTGTTGCAGGCTATAGGTTTAGCCTGTGTGTGATTACTGATTTGAGTGGGAACTACAGGGAGTAGGAGCTCATTTCAGTGGGTGATTGATTCTTACGGGGAGTAAGAATTGTGTAATTGTTTGGTGTAAACAATTGATTAAAGGTAGTGAAATTTTCTTTGCTTGAGAGGCAAAGAGACTGGACGTAGCCCTTGAGGAAGGGTGAACCAGTATAATTGACTGTGTTCTATTGTTCTTGACCCTTCTCTTTCAATTTTGTATTGTTCTTGCACTGTTCATTATGTTTAATTGAAAGACTGTATCAATTTCTGGTAATCTTGATAAAACTGGTTTAAATCTTCTGTTGAATATTGATTTGTGCATTGTAACTTAAATTCTGTGTCGATTCTGATTAATCTGCTGTAGCTGTTCATGAAATCTTGATTAACATATTGTTTCTTTTCAAACATTGTATTACATACTGCATTAACTGGAAATTGATTGCATTGCTGAAAATTTAATAATCTGCAATATTTCAAATCATTTTTAATTCTGAACAAATCTGATCTGGAAGTTGTTCTATAATGTTAGGAATCTGAGTTTCTCCATGCTTAAGAGTTCATTATTGCAGTGTGATTCTTGATACTTTTACTGCAAGAATTGTGTTTTTGATCTTGTGTTGATATTGAAATTAACTGATAATTGACTTTGGCTGAATTATTGTAATACTGCAGAATTGGTATTATTGTTGTGTGTTCTTGGTATAACTATAAAATTGAATCTGCATTCTGACTAATTTTCAAATCTGTATTATTTGCTAGTGTTAAGAGACTTTATCAGATTTGTTAATATTGACTTAAATCAAAAATAGAGCTGAGTTAAGTGTCTTAGATTTGTATTTTTGTAATTTTGTTTCTCTTTGTTCTCATTCACAGTTTGATTTTTGTGTGTTTCTGTTTTGAGTGTATATTGCAATTGAAACTGTGTGAACTTGACTTGATTAAAGTATTGTTGTAAATTTGGTATGTGATTATAAATCTGTTGTGTGATTACTATTTCAAAACTGCTATCTGTCTGTACAACAAATTGATTCATTCGAGCCTTGAATCAATTTATTTCCTTACTGCATCATCTATCTTTAGCACCAAGATTCAGTAAACTTTTCTGTTTGTGAAAACGATTTTCAAAGGTCTAAATTGAAGAAAAATCTTTCAAGTTCAATTCACCCCCCCTCTTGAACTCAACCAAATACGTTTTCAGTTGGTATCAGAGCTAAGTCTTGAAAGTTATTCAAGTTTTCGATCCTATGGCTGAGGGAAAGTTACCTTTTGGTGAGGGTGCTTCTATAAATAGACCTCCTTTGTTCAGTGGTGTTAACTATCAGTTTTGGAAAATCCAAATGAAAATCTTTATTGAATCTTTGGATAGAGGTATTTGGGATGCAATTGTGAATGGCCCTTATATTCCTAAAACTGTTATTGATGGTACTGCTGTTGACAAGCCTTGGTCTGAGTGGAGTGCAGAAGAAAGCAGGAGAGCTCAGTTTGATTGCATAGCAAAGAATATTGTAACATCTGCTTTGAATATAGATGAGTTTTTCAGGGTTTCACAGTGCTCTTCAGCCAAAGAAATGTGGGATGTCCTAGAAGTGACTCACGAAGGAACAAGTGATGTCAAGAGGGCAAGGAAGCATGCATTAATTCAAGAATACGAAATGTTTCGCATGCAGGCTGGAGAATCAATTGCAGAAGTGCAGAAAAGGTTCACACACATAGTGAATCACCTCATTGGACTTGGCAAGATCTTTGACAAGGAGGAGCTCAACATCAAAGTGTTAAAATGTCTGGACAGAGCTTGGCAGCCCAAAGTCACTGCAATCACAGAGTCAAAGGATCTTACTACCTTAAACACAACTGCATTATTTGGAAAACTCAGGGAACATGAGATTGAGATGAACCGGCTCAAGGAGCAGGAAAATGGAGAGAGGAAGGCTAGGAGCATAGCTCTCAAAACTACAGCAGTTGCAGAAGATAGTGAAGCAGATTCAAGCTGTGACAGTGAAGATGAAACTCTGAATATGCTCACAAGGAATTTTAGCAAGTTCCTAAGGAAGAGAAGAAAAGAGAAAAGGTACACAAAGAAAACTGATTTGAATTCTGCTAACTTCACTTGCTTTGGATGTGGAAAGCAGGGACACATAAAGGCTGAATGTCCAAATCTGAACAACAAAGACAAAACTGCTGAAAAGAAAAAGTTCAGCAAGAGCAGCAAGGGAAAACGAGCATACATAGCTTGGGATGAAAATGATTCAACAACAAGCTGCTCATCAAATGAAGAAGAAGAAATCAATTTGTGCCTGATGGGAAAAGAGGAATCAACAGTAAGCAGTGCTGACTCAAATAATTCTTCCGTATCTGAAAATTACAGCACATTGCTTCAAGCATTTCAAGAAATGCATGAGGAAGCAAATAGGTTGGCTAAGGTAAACAAAAGACTCAAAGGTATAAACAACTTGCTGGAAAAGAGAGTCAACTCATTGGAAGAAGAACTGGAAAATGTTAAAACTGATTTTGAGCACTTAGATATGATTTACCAGTCTTCTAACTATGAGAATGAGTCTAGCAAACCAGCCAAGTGTGAAAACTGTGAGATGCTGGAAGCCAAAGTAAATTTTCTTGTGAAAACCTCTTCCAAACTTGCCATGGGAACGGCAAATTTAAATGCTGTTTTAGGTTCCCAAAATTGTGTGTTTGATAAAGCTGGAATTGGCTTCAAACCCCTGTTTAAAAAGAAAACCAGAAAATTTAGCAGCTTTTTCAAAACTGGCAGCCAGCATACCTCATGTTTTCAAACCTGTTTCTACTGTTTACACAAAGGTCATACTATAAGAAGCTGTAGAGCTAGACTTTATGAGGTTCCAAATGGTCGTATGAAATGGATACCCAAGGGTAGTATTAACAGTTCTGGACCCAAAATCAATAGGGTACCAGTTTGTATAAACTAAATCTATTTTGCAGGATAAAGGTGCAGCCAGCAAAAAGCTATGGTATTTGGACAGCGGCTGCTCCAAACACATGACAGGGGATAAATCCTTGCTTACTGGTTTAATTCTGAAACATGGAGGATACGTTACCTATGGTGACAACAACAAAGGGAAGATAATTGGCAGTGGTGACATTGGAGTCAAAGGAAGCCTGACCATTCAAAATGTGTTTTTGGTTGAAGGATTAAAACATAATCTGCTGAGCATAAGTCAGCTCTGTGATAAAGGACTGGAAGTGACCTTTCAACCAGAAATCTGCCTCATCTCCAGTAAAGACTCAAGAGAGACTCACCTTGTTGGTAAAAGAGTTAATAATGTGTACATGCTTGACTTGCATTGCATTAATTCTGAAATCAATTGCTTAATTACAAAATGCGATGAAACATGGTTGTGGCATAGGCGTATTGCTCATATTCACATGCAGCATTTAAACAGAATTGCATCTAAAGAACTTGTGATTGGTTTGCCTAAACTCAAGTTTGAGAAGGACAAAATATGTGAAGCATGTCAAAAGGGAAAGCAAACCAAAACTTCTTTTAAACAAAAACAGTTTGTTTCTACTACTAGACCTTTGGAAATGCTTCACATGGACTTGTTTGGACCTTCTAGAACCATGAGCATAGGTGGAAACTATTACGGTCTTGTAGTTGTAGATGACTTTTCTAGATATACATGGACCTTGTTTTTGGTAACCAAGGATGAAGCATTTAGTGCCTTTAAGAAACTTGCAAAGATTATTCAAAATGAGAAAAACTGCACTATTGCTGCCATAAAAACAGATCATGGTAGAGAATTTCAAAATGAAAATTTTGAAATGTTTTGTGAAAAGTTTGGAATTCAGCATAATTTTTCAGCTCCAAGAACTCCACAGCAAAATGGGGTTGTGGAGAGGAAAAATAGAGCCTTGGAAGAGATTGCTAGAACTTTATTAAATGAAACAAATCTTCCAAAATATTTTTGGGCAGATGCTGTAAACACTGCATGCTATGTGCTAAACAGAGTTTTAATAAGACCTATTTTAAAGAAAACCCCTTATGAACTTTTCAAAGGGAGAAAACCTAATATCTCTCACTTTAGGGTTTTTGGTTGCAAGTGCTTCATTTTAAACAATGGAAAGGATAATCTTGGTAAGTTTGACTCAAAGGCTGATGAAGGCATATTCTTAGGTTACTCATCACAAAGTCATGCATATAGAGCATACAACAAAAGAACAATGTTGATTGAGGAAACTGTACATATTACCTTTGATGAGACTAACCAAAAGATGCAGGATAAGCTTAAAAATAGTGCAGATGATGAGGAAACTGGAAGTTTACAGAAATTAACAGAAACTGCTGAAGAACAGAATGAAGAACTGGATACTGCAGAACTGGATACTGCAGAAAAGGAAACTGATTTAATCGATCATCAAATCAATTTACCCCTGGAATGGAGAGTACCAAGAAATCTATCCCTGGACAACGTAATTGGACAGATCCACAAAGGCGTCTCAACCAGAAATTTACTGAATCTACTGTGTGAACACATGGCGTTTGTGTCACAGATTGAGCCTAAGACAGTTCAGGAAGCTTTAAATGACAGTAATTGGATTAGTGCCATGCAAGAGGAGCTTAATCAGTTTACAAGAAATGATGTGTGGAGCTTAGTTCCTAAAACCAGTGGAATGAACGTGATTGGCACAAAGTGGGTGTTCAGAAACAAAATGGATGAGCAGGGCATTATTGTGAGGAACAAAGCAAGACTCGTGGCCAAAGGTTATAATCAAGAAGAAGGTATAGACTATGATGAAACCTATGCACCAGTTGCTAGAATTGAGGCTGTGAGGCTGCTGCTGGCCTATGCTTGTCTAAGTGGATTTAAGCTGTTTCAAATGGACGTGAAGAGTGCATTCTTAAATGGATTTATAAATGAAGAAGTATATGTCACTCAACCACCTGGTTTTGAAGATCACAAACTGCCTGGACATGTTTACAAACTTAAGAAGGCTCTCTATGGACTTAAACAAGCTCCTAGGCAATGGTATGAAAGGCTAAGTAATTTTCTGCTCTCCAAGAATTATCAAAGAGGTCAAGTAGACAAAACTCTCTTTATTAAGAATTCTGAAAATGATATAATTTTAGTCCAAGTGTATGTAGATGATATCATTTTTGGATCGACTAATGAACTACTTTGCCAAGAATTTGTATTAGACATGCAGGGGGAGTTTGAAATGTCAATGATGGGGGAGTTGAATTACTTCCTAGGACTGCAGATCAAACAGTTACAGAATGGCACATTCTTAAATTAGTCAAAGTACTGCAGAGACGTATTGAAGAAATTTGAGATGGACAGTTGCAAAGAGGCATCAACTCCAATTGCAACCAGTTGCTATCTAGATGCAGATGAACATGGAATATCAGTAGATCAAACCAAGTTCAGAGGACTCATTGGATCCTTGCTCTATCTTACAGCAAGCAGACCTGACATAACCTTTGCTGTGTGCATGTGTGCAAGATTCCAGGCGAATCCAAAGGAGTCTCATTTCAACGCTGCTAAAAGGATTCTCAAGTATCTCAAAGGGACAACAAATGTTGGCTTGTGGTATCCAAATGAAGCTACACTTAATCTCAAAGGATACTCGGATTCAGACTTTGCTGGGTGCAAATTGGACAGAAAAAGTACAAGTGGCACATGCCATCTACTTGGAGCAAGTCTAATCTCGTGGAACAGCAAGAAGCAAGCATGCGTTGCTCTATCAACTGCTGAGGCCGAGTACATTGCAGCAGGGAGCTGCTGTGCTCAAATCTGTTGGCTGAAACAGCAACTTAGTGACTTTGGTCTTAAAGTCACAAAGGTACCCCTATTCTGTGATAATACTAGTGCCATAAATCTCACTAAAAATCCAGTACATCATTCACGAACTAAACATATAGAGATTAGGCATCATTTCATTAGGGAGCAAGTGAGTAATGGTATTTGTGAAATCAAATTTATTGAATCTGAAAAACAATTGGCAGATTTTTTCACTAAACCACTTGCTAAGGACAGATTTAATTACCTAAGAACAGAGTTAGGCATATTGGATTATTCAAATGTTGCATAAGTCAAAACTGCATAATACTCTTGCTTACTGTCATCCAAATCAGTTTATACGTGTTTGGAATCAATTTATTGCGGTAACAGAATTCACTGTGGAAATTTCGTATTTGCTATTTTGTCTTTTGTGCACTTAAATCACGTGACCTGAGCAAATCACGTGACCTGAGCAAATGAATAAATGAGGATTTGAAGAATCAAATCCGCTGGGCAGACTGCAATAAACAGAAAATCTGCAACCGTCGCTCAACGTGCCTTTATTGAGCCACTAAATTGCCAGCTGTCTTCACTCAATTGGGAAGTTAAAAGGGTAGTATCTGTACAGCAGCTGAATCGATTAGTATTCTGCAAATTTTCCATTATTAGTCAATCTTGTCTCAGTGATTGAAAAGGTACGTGTCTTTCAATCCGAAATTGCAATGGGTAGGAAGGTCAAGAGTTTTGCTTGTATTGTTTGGTTGTGCCTATTGTGTGTGGTTGCATTTGCCTATAAATGTTGTGTTGCACTTAGGCATTTTTGCATAAGCATTCTGCATTCACATACTCCAGAAAAATACAAAGCTCCAAACCCACTTCTCTGCAAAAGTTCTTCCATGGCCTCCCCAAGCAATCCAAGGAAGCGAACCAAAGAAGCCGCTAGTGTTGGTAGACACATTGACACTCGGGGCCATCTTGAAGGGTGGTTTGCTAACGTTCGAGGCAAAGGAACAGAGGCGAGTATTAACACTTACCTGACCACAGTCAGCCGAAAAGTGATCAACACTCCCAAGCATGTGAGTCTGGACTGGCTGAAATCAGAGGAGTTGCTGGATGTTGCTGCGTCGCTGGAGTTTCAGGGGCTTGAGAAATTTCTCGGGCTTATAGGGAACATCTATCCAGACCTGACTAAGGTCTTCTTCACCAACCTAAAGGTGAAGGGAGACAGATTCGAGTCAAGGGTGAAAGGAGTCATCATGGATATCACTCCTAAAGTCTGGGAGACAGTGACTGGTCTCAAGTGCGAAGGATTGAAGCTGGGAAAGGGAACCATTGAAGGCCTTGAAGAATACAACAAAATCACTTTCTACAAGAGCTACTTAAGAAACCCACAGGTTGCTGGAAAAGGATTCCAGGTTGGCAGCCTTGCTGTTTATCCAAGGATTTTGGCATTCATCATCGTGTGGATTCTCACTCCACGGGGACACAATCATGTTGTGTTACATGAGGAAGATCTCATTTTGATGAACTACATTATGAATCAAATAAAAGTGAACTGACCATCCGTGATAGGAATGCAGTTGGAGAAGGCTAAGAGGTTGATGGATTACAGAATCCCTTATGTGGTACTCATATCGAAGTTCATTCAGTACTTCAAAGTGCCTGATGAAGGAGAGTTGATTGAACCGTTGAAGCAGGCATTTGAGATAAATACCACCAACTTCAACAAAATGGGGCTGATAAAAGTAAATGGTCAATGGAGGTTTCCAACAGAGGAAGATGAGGAATCAGAAGAGTCTACTGATGCTACTGCAGATGCTTCAGATAATGCTGACAGTGGAGCACCTGATGCTGAAGTTGGTGAAGACAATGCTGAAGGCGGAGCTACTGATGGAGCTACTGGCAACACGCCAATGGATATTGAGGATGATACTATAGAAGAAACTGACAAGAACTCAAAATTTACAAAGTTTGCACAAGAGATTTTGAACAAGCTGGAAGCAATTTCTACTGAGCAGAAGAGCAACCAAGAGATAAATATAACTCGGTTTGAGAATTTGGAGCAACAGGTCAAAACTGTGTTGGATAAGTTGGCCACAATAGCTTCTTGGAATGAGCCACTTGAGTAAATCATGCATATCATAGGCATTTTCTCCCATTTGATGAATCCATAGGGGGAGAAATTAGTGTGTTTTGTGTGTGGCCTGATCTGCTCTGTGGTTGTTCTGTTTATGTGTTGTTTTTGTTGGTCTGATGTTAGAGTTCATCATGTTAATGGTTTCTGATGTTTTGAATAGGTTTACCATGTTGTTGGTCTGATGTTTTGAATAGGTTTACCTAGGTAGGTTTATCATTTTGATCAGGATTTATTCCTGCTGCTACTGTTGAATTAGTTCTGTCTTAGTTTAAGTTCTATGTTAATCAGTCCAAATGGTGTAATTTGCTGGTCTGTGCTGAAATTGAGAATACATGTATGATCATGCTTTGACAGCAAATATAAATGAAAGAACCTGGTTTTATTTTTCTAGGGCAAACTATTGCTTTCATGAGTTTATTTTATGCAGCTGCAGATTGCAAACCACTCACACACTGGAATGTCTTCATCAAATAGGGGGAGATTGTTAGTACTTTCACAAAGACTAAGCATTTGATGAAGCCATGCAAGACATGTTCAACAAGGCAAAGCAAGCATACAACTGCATATGGATTTGGTCTTGGTCTGGTGTGAGTAGGTTTAGGTTTGATTGGCAAGGAACCCATGCACGGTCAAGGAGAAATCCAACAGCACAAAGGTCTAAAAGGGTTTAAAATGTTAAACTGAAGAATTGGCTAAGTTTTTGATTAAAACTGGTTTCACTACTGCATTGGGTTCAAATAAAGCGATTTCCATTTTCATGAAATCGAGTTATCCGATACCTGGTAGAACTGAATTAACGGTTTTTGGAAAAATTGTATTGGCGCCTTTTCGTCTATAAAAACAGTGAGTTTTCTAAAATGTGCCATAATATAGAGAACAAAAATACGAGAAGAGAGAAGAATCATAGCAGAAAAACCAGTGAGAAACACCTTTCTGAAATTTAAGGTTCTTGAGAAAAATCAATTTGAGGCTTTTGTTGAGGAGTACCGCTTGACCCAGTCTGTGCTATTGAAATTCTTCGACATTGTGCAAAGGGCCTCCTCTGCGTGCCAATCAGGGAGTTGTTCTTTACCATTCTTGATCCTGTTCTGAATCAAGATTTTTGTAAACTGATTGCAAATTTCTGAAACTGTTAAATTGTGTATTGTTGTAGGCTATAGGTTTAGCTTGTGTGTGATTACTGATTTGAGTGGGAACTACGGGAAGTAGGAGCTCATTTCAGTGGGTGATTGATTCTTACGGGAAGTAAGAATTGTGTAATTGTTTGGTGTAAACAATTGAATAAAGATAGTGAAATTTTCTTTGCTTGAGGGGCAAAGGAGACTGGACGTAGCCCTTGAGGAAGGGTGAACCAGTATAATTGACTGTGTTCTATTGTTCTTGACCCTTCTCTTTCAATTCTGTATTGTTCTTGCACTGTTCATTGTGTTTAATTGAAAGACTGTATCAATTTCTGGTAATCTTGATAAAACTAGTTTAAATCTTCTGCTGAATATTGATTTGTGCATTGTAACTTGAATTCTGTGTTGATTCTGATTAATCTGTTGTAGTTGTTCATGAAATCTTGATTAATAGATTGTTTCTTTTCAAACATTGTATTACATACTGCATTAACTGGAAATTGATTGCATTGCTGAAAATTTAATAATCTGCAATATCGCAAATCATTTTTAATTCTGAACAAATCTGATCTGGAAGTTGTTCTGTAATGTTAGGAATCTGAGTTTCTGCATGCTTAAGAGTTCATTACTGCAGTGTGTTTTTTATCCTGTTTTGATATTGAAATTAACTGATAATTGACTTTGGCTGAATTATTGTAATACTACAGAATTGGTATTATTGTTGTGTGTTCTTGGTACAACTGTAAAATTGAATTTGCATTCTGACTAATTTTCAAATTTGTATTATTTGCTAGTGTTAAGAGACTTTATCAGATTTGTTAATATTGACTTAAATCAAAAATAGAGCTGAGTTAAGTGTTTTAGATTTGTATTTTTGTAATTCTGTTTCTCTTTGTTCTCATTCACAGTTTGATTTTTGTGTGTTTGTGTTTTAAGTGTATATTGCAATTGAAACTGTGTGAACTTGACTTGATTAAAGTATTGTTGTAAATTTGGTATGTGATTTTGAAAACTGCTATCTGTCTGTACAACAAATTGATTCATTTGAGCCTTGAATCAATTTATTTCCTTACTGCATCATATATCTTTAGCACCAAGATTCAGTAAAACTTTTCTGTTTGCGAAAACGATTTTCAAAGGTCTAAATTGAAGAAAAATCTTTCAAGTTCAATTCACCCCCCTCTTGAACTCAGCCAAATACGTATTCATCTCTTCTAAGAACAATTCATATTTGTGAAAAGATTTTGAAAGTTCAATTCACTCCCCCTCTTGAACTCGGTCTGAACCTTATTTTACAATTGGCATCAGAGCTAGGACTTGAATCCTAGTCAAATTTTCTATCCATGGCTGAGAACAAGTTACCTTTTGCTGAATGTGCATCTAGTAATAGACCACCTATATTTTTTGGGGTAAACTATCTATTCTGGAAAATGAGAATGAAAATCTTCATTGAATCTATTGATCGTGGCATCTGGAATGCCATAGTAAATGGTGCATTCATTCCTATGCATGTTGTTGATGGTGTGTCTACTATTAAGTGCTTTGATGAGTTAACTGATCTTGAAAATCAAAAAATGCAGTATGATTGTGTAGCTAAAAACATTATAACTTCTGCATTAAATCTGGATGAGTTCTTTAAAGTATCACAATGCAGTTCAACCAAAGAAATGTGGGACATTCTAGAAGACACATGAAGGAACCATTGACGTGAAGAGAGCACACAAACATGCATTGATCCAAGAATATGAGTTGTTTAGAATGCAGTAGGGAGAGACCATTGCTGATGTCCAAAAGAGATTTACACACATTTTCAATCATTTAATTGGACTGGACAAGCAGTTTGATAAAGAGGAGCTTAATATCAAGATTCTGAAGTGCTTGGACAGGAGCTGGCAGCCTAAAGTCACAGCAATTTCAGAAACTAGAGACTTGACAACACTTACAACTGCAGTGTTGTTTGGCAAACTGAGGAAACATGAATTAGAGATGATCAGGTTGAAAGAAATGGAAACAGTGGAGAAAAAGACCAAGAGCCTGGCACTAAAAACTAGAACTGCTATTCAGGAATCAACTAATGAAAGTTCAGGAGACTACAGTGAATCTGAGAACCTCAATCTGTTGACAAGAAAGTTTCAAAAATTCATAAAGATGAAAAACAAATTGAAGAATCAGCAAGGTAAAAGAGGTAAAAATAAATCTGATTCTGGTTCAACTAAATTTGTGTGCTTTGGCTATGGAAAATAGGGACATATGAAAGCTAAGTGTCCAAGCATTGCAACCAAAGATAAAGCACCAGAAAAGAAGAACAATAAATCTGGAAAAACTAGACGTGCTTATATAGCTTGGGAGGACAATACTACATCGTCTAGTTGTTCTTCAGAAGAAGAGATTGAAGGCAATCTGTGTATGATGGCTGGAAGAGATTCTGAAGTAAGTAGTACTGAATCTAGTGCTTCATTTAATAGTACTAACTATAGCACACTTCTTCATACATTTCAAGAAACACATGAAGAAGCTAACAAGTTAGCTCATTCCAATAGTAGATTGAAGGGTATGCACAACTGGTTGGAAAATAGAGTTAAGCAATTGGAGGATGAGTTGCTTAAAGCAAAAGATGATTTTGAAAATTTAGAAAAGCAGTTAAATTCTGCACACTCTAGTAAACTTAACTCTAGCAAGTCAGTTGATTGTGAAAACTGTGCTGTTTTGCAAAGCAAGGTGAGTTATCTGATTTCTACTGCTTCGAAACTTTCTATGGGGACAGCTAACCTGAATGCTCTTTTACGATCCCAAAATTGTGTTTTTGAAAAGGCTGGCATTGGTTATCAAGCTGGTCCCAATGGAGAGCAAAAATTGTTTAACAATTTTTTAAAGGTTCTAGATCACAGTCTTCACAATCTATTACCTGCTTCTACTGTATGTAAAGGGTCACTCTGTTAGAAACTGTATGATTAGGAAATTTAGTTTGCCAAAAGGATTAGTTAGGTGGGTGCCAAAAAGCACATCTAACACTACTGGACCCAAGCTTAACAGGGTACCAAATCCTTAAACTCAATCTATTTCGCAGGAACAGTCAGCATCTAGTAAACTGATGTGGTTTCTGGACAGTAGATGCTCAAAGCACATGACAAGAGAGGCTTCACAATTGATTAATTTGAAATGGAAACCAACAGGATTCGTCACCTATGGAGACAACAATCGAGGAAGGATTCTTGGTGTTGGTGATATAGGAAGCGAGAATAAAGTGATCATAAAGGATGTGTTGTTGGTAGAAGGTCTGAAACATAGTCTGCTGAGTATCAGTCAACTGTGTTATCGTGGTTACAAGATCACATTTGAACCAGAGCAATGCATTATAGTAGACTCAGAATCTACTGAAACAATTGTTGTAGGTAAAAGAGTAAGTACTGTTTACATGCTTAATGTCTCAAGCATCATCCCTATGAACTGTTTGCTATCCCGAGATGATGAATCTTGGTTGTGGCATAGGAGACTTGCACACATTCACATGCATCATCTAAATAGGATTGTATCTAAGGATCTTGTAATTGGTCTTCCTAAGCTTAAGTTTGAGAGGAACAAACTGTGTGAAGCATGCCAAAAGGGTAAGCAAACTAAAAGCTCTTTTAAACCGATTAATGTTGTTTCTACAACTAGACCACTTGATCTGCTTCACATAGATTTATTTGGTCTCTCAATAACCAAAAGCCTAGGTGGTAATTACTATGGTCTAGTAATTGTAGATCATTATTCACGGTTTACATGGACTTTATTCATTGCCACAAAAGATAATGCTTATCTTGCTTTTAAGAAATTTTCCAAAGTAATTCAAAATGAGAAAGGATGTAGGATTTCTACTATTAAATCAGATCATGGGAGCGAATTTCAAAATGAAAGATTTGATAAATTCTGTGAGAAGCAAGGAATCAAGAATAACTTTTCTGCACCTAGAACTCCAAGCAGAATGGAGTGGTGGAGAGGAAGAATAGATCATTGGAGAAGCTGGCCAGGACGCTGCTAATGCAACAGATTTGCCTAAATACTTCTGGGCTGATGCATTTAGTACAACATGTTATGTACTGAATAGAGTACTCATTCGGCCAATCTTGAAGAAGACCCCCTATGAGCTATTTAAAGTTTGTGGCTACTATGCAAGGAGAATTTGAGATGTCCATAATGGGAGAGCTCAATTTCTTTCTAGGCTTGCAGGTTAAACAAGTTGAACATGGCATATTTCTTTGTCAAGCAAAGTATTGCAGGGAATTATTGAAGAAATTTAATATGGAAAACTGCAAAGAAGCTTTCACTCCAATAGCCACTAGATGTTATTTAGATGCTGATGAAACTAGAATTGATATGGATCAGACTAAGTTTAGACAATTGATTGGATCACTTTTGTATTTGACAACAAGTAGACCAGACATCATGTTGAGTGTGTGTTTATGCACCAGATTTCAAGCTAAACCAAAGGAATCACACTATGTGGCAACCAAAAGAATTTTGAAGTATCTCAAGGGAACTACTGAAGTTGGTCTATGGTATCCAAGTGAAGTAACTTTAAATCTTGTTGGATATTCTGATTCTGACTTTGCAGTTGCAAAGTGGATAGGAAGAGCACTAGTGGGACATGTCGTATGACGCGTGTGGCCATTTGATATTTAAAAAACCTTAGAATAATAATATTAAATATCGTATGACGCGTCTGGCCATTTGATATCTAACATCATTAGAAATTATAATATCCTAAAATTTTATTTTCAAAGTTTTATATTAAATATCGTGTGACGCGTGCTGCCATTTGATATTTAAGAAACATTTGGAATAATAATATTAAATATCGTATGACGCATGTGATAATTTGATATTTAACATTATTAGAAAATATAATATCCCAAAATTTTATTTCCAAAGTTTTATATTAAATATCATGTGACGCGTGCGGCCATTTGATATTTAAGAAACATTTGGAATAATAGTATTAAATATCGTATGACGCGTGTGGCCATTTGATATTTAACATTATTAGAAAATATAATATCCCAAAATTTTATCTTCAAAATTTTATATTGAATATCGTATGACGCATGCGGCCATTTGATATTTAAAAAACCTTAGAATAATAATATTAGATATCGTATGACGCATGCGACTATTTGATATCTAACATTATTAGCAAATATAATATTCCAAAAATTTATTGATAAAGTTTTAGTATCCTAATTTAATTTTTATTAAAATAATAATTACACAATAAAATAAAAAACAAAAAATGCAAGATATAAGCTTAAAATATGGGAGTACACAAATAAAAAAGGTTGTAGTTTTGGGCTGGTCCCAAAGACCCAGAATCATTTTTTATCATTTTTTTTAGGTTGGTGGTGCAATAGTAATATGGGGGTACAAATAGTTTTTATTATTTTTGTTAGATTGGTGCTGCAATAGTAATGTGGGGGGTACGAATAGTTTTTATTATCTTTTTAGGTTGGTCGTGCAATGGTAATGTGGGGGGTGTGAATAGAATGACCCAACTCCTAAACTCTAAGCCACCATTACCTCAACCCTAAGCCACCATCACCTTTCTTCACCCATGATAAACCAAAAGCGGCGGCAGCGATGAGAAAGGAGCGGTGGTGGCGGCAGCACGATGCAGCGGCGGCGGTGCGAAAAAGATGGCGGTAACGGCGGAGATCATTTCGGGACTGTTTTTGAGTGGTTTTGGGTGCAATTTTGTTTTTGGGAAAACATGATTGAATTTTGGTGGATTTTAGGGGTTGTTTTTAGGTGTTTTGGATAGTGGAAAGTGGTGCAGTGAAGGGTTAAGTAAAAGATTATGGAAGAAGGCTTTCATGAAGGAGAGAGAGTGTGACCGTACACTTATCGTACAAATACCAAGCAACAACAAAACCATAAATCTTAAATGCATGCCAATTTTAAGTTCTAAAATCATACCTAAAATTTGATTCTTCAAAGCTTGATCTCTAAAAAAAACCAGTTCTCTCTTCCTTTAAGAAGGTGTTCCTTTCTCTTTTTCTTTTGGCTCTCTGTATTTTGCTCTTAATATTTCTCTCTCTTTTTTTCCTTTGTATCATTGGATAATTTATAATATGAATAATAGAAATTATCAGAGAAGTGGCTTATGGGAAAAAGGATTGTGGAAAGTGGGGAGGAATGGTTTCACCACGTATTTTTTTCTGATATTATTATTTTTTTATATTTTTATATTATTTTATTATTAAAAGGAAGGAGTTCAGAGGATTGACTCAGTCTCTTTTTTTGTTATTATTTTAAATATGTATTGAACGTTGAGATCAAGAAACAGTTTGAAAGCAATTTCAATTTCTTTAATTATTATTTTTTATTATTATTTTTTTTCTTATTTTTAGGTTCTGTTGCTTTATTTTATATTTTTATTTTTTATTTTTTGTTATTTTCTTTTTTTATTATTAATTGTTACTTTAATTTGTAAAAATTAATGAATAAGTCAAATCTCTCTCCTTTTTATATTATTTTTTCAATTTTTTAAATAAATCCGTAGCTAATCAACTACATTGTATTCTTTTATTATTGTTATTTTTTGTTTTGTAAAATTTTTATTCTAATTAATATTTATCCAGATGAAATAAGTGTTTACAGAATGAAAATATATATATAATTATTGGAATGAATTATTTAAAGAATTATGGTTCAATTAAAAAAGGTTAAATCTGTTTAATTTTCATATATAATATATATTATTACATTAAGTATACATTAATGCTAATAATTGTTTCTTGTTTATAATTTATAAGTTCTTTAAATTTTTCTAAACCCTAAACCCACTTAAAGGGGTATTTTTGTAATTTCAAAAGTCATGACACACTTACAAGGATATTTCGTAATTTTCACCTCATTTATTAGAGCTATTTTGTAATTTCAAGTTCAATCCTTTCACATGATCGAAGATGCCATCTTACGAATCCCTTCTCATCCATCCTCTCAAATTAGGTCAACCAAACAGCCTTCATCCCCCCAAATCCATCTTCTTGAACAGTAAATCCTCTCAAATCACTTCAACCAAACAGGCACTTAAGGATCAAAGGAGAGGTAAAAAGGTATTTTGAAGAGAAATTTGCAGCTCAAAATATGTGGGGGATTAATTTAGATGGTATTCAGTTTAGGAGAATCTCAGAAGCCGATAATGAGATAATTTGTAGAGCGTTTAGTGATCAAGAAATTCTAGAGGCAATTGGAAGTTGTGAGAGATCTGAGTCCGAACCCTGATGGCTATAATTTCCACTTCATTAAAAGTAATTGGGAGATAGTGGGAACAGATATAATCAGAGGAGTCTACTGGTTTCAGAATAATGGGTACATTCCACATGGTTGCAATGCTTCTTTTATGACTTTGGTTCCTAAAATAGAAAACCCATTACTATTAGTGAATTTATACCTATCTCGCTAGTGGGGTGTATCTATAAGATTATTTCTAAGTTGTTGGCAAATAGATTTAAGAGGGTGCTGCATACTGCGATAGACAAACACCAATCAACTTTTTTAAGTGGTAGAAGGTTGTTAGATAGTGTCCTGGTTGCAAATGAAACTGTTGACTGCTTGAAGAGAAAAAAAGAAGGTAGTTATTGTTAAGGTGGACTATGAAAAAGCATATGACTCGGTTGATTGGGAATTCCTTATTTATATGATGGGCAAATTAGGTTTAATACTAAATGGATTCATTGGATTAAAGTATGTTTAGAGTGCCACAATTTTAGTTCTGGTGAATGGGAGCCCCACAAACCAATTCAAATCAAAAAGGGGACTCAGACAAGTTGATCCTTTGGCACCATTCTTATTCCTCATAGTGGCAGAAGGTTTGGTTGGTTTAGTGAGGGCAACAGATAGTAAAGGTCATTATGAAAGGGTCAAACTAGGATCAAACAGTATAGGGGTCAATTTATTGCAATTTGCGGATGATACTTTGTTTTTCTACCAACCGACATACAAGTGCATCATGGTTGTAAAAACTATACTGCAGTGTTTTGAACTAGTATCTGGATTAAAAGTAAATTTTCACAAACGCAGTGTTGGTATAATTGGGGTAGACGACATGGATTTATCTATTTTCTCTAATTGTATAAATTTCTCAGTGATGCATTTACCTTTCAAGTATTTAGGCTTGATCATCGGAGGGAACCACAGATTTGTGTCTTTTTGGAAACCTATAGTGGACAAAATTAAAAATAGGCTCTCTAGGTGGAAAGGGAGACTTATGTTGTTGGCTGGGAGGGTTTGTTTGATAAAGTCTGTTCTAAGTCCATTACCTCTGTTCTATCTTTCTTTTTTTAAGGCACTTACTACTATCTCTAAACTTATCCGAAAGATACAAATTTGGTTTCTATGGGGTTGGGGGCATGACGATAGGAAAATTGCCTGGATTTCATGGGATAAAGTGTGCACCCCAAAAGAAATGGGAGGGTTAGGAGTAAGCGACATAAGTAGATTCAATGTAGCACTGGTAGCGAAATGGAAGTGAAGGTACGGAGTGGAGAAAGATGGAATACAGAAGGATATATTAGAGTCTAGGTATGACACGTGGAGGGATTTGTGTTGGGGAGAGCCAAAAGCAATCAAGTTGGTGGAAAGATTTATGTAGAATTTGTGATGTTAGGAATCAGGATAATTGGTTTGATAATAGTATTAACTGGGTCTTACGAGATGGTAAACAAATAAAGTTGTGGAAGGATAGGTGGATTGAGAGTCAACCATTGAAAGAGAGGTTTCCTAGGTTGTATTCTCTAACTTTGTGTAGTGAAGAAGCAATAAGTGAGGTGGGAGAATGGGTAACTTTGGATAATGATGAGTCATTTAAATGGAAATTATCATGGAGGAGGGAGTTGTTTGAATGGGAAAAGGAGTTACAACAACAACTACATTCGATCCTAAGTACTACACAATGGAACAAAAATGGTTTGGACGTTTGGGTATGGGGATTGAATGATAGATTGGGCTATACTGTAAGATTTGGTTATGCATTGTTGGAAAGAGAAGGTAATAGTACAACCAAGGAAGCATTTCAAATATTGTGAAGCCTAAAAGTGGCCCCAACTGCATAAATCCTAGTATGGAGAGTTCTATGGAATAGGCTACCAACAAGGGGTAATCTAGTTGTTAGGGGAGTGCAATTAGCAAACACTTTATGCCCTTTGTGTAATATGTCTGAAGAAACTACAGGTCACCTTTTCATAAACTGTGACATTGCCAACAAATTTTGGGATTTATGTGATCAATGGATAGACAATTTCTCAATAAGACATCATTCTATCCCAGATCATTTTCAGAGTTTTTATTTAATATGCCTAAATAAGAAATAAAATGTGTTATTGTTGGGAGTGTGGGTAGCAATAGTATGGGAAATTTGGGCTCAGAGGAATAAGGTGGTCTTCAATGGTGGGGTAGTTGATTTAGTAGAGGTATTTTCCCTTGCTCAACTTAAAGGGTGGTTGTGGGCCAAGTAGAACCAAGGTGTAAATTTTTCCTTAGCAGAGTGGTTCGTATACCCGTTACAGTGCCTTAAACACAATTTATAAAGACGGATTCAAGGAAGTCGTCAACAGTTCTAGTTATGCTGAGGCTTCAAGCATTAAGGGTCAGGAACGGGTTTGTAAGCCAGGCAAGTTTTTGTACACTATTTTGTTATGCAGGTAATTATTGGTCTTGCAGGCTTGGTGGTGGATTGTTGTAATCATCCTGAACCTTCAAAAAGTCATCAATACGAAGGAATACTTACTGGCAACATAAGGTTTTCAACCAAAGTGCGAGACGTTACATGGATTTAGGCTGTTAGAAATCTTATGAAGCATTGTGTTTGTGGTATTATTGCTTTGTTGTTCAGAACTTGCAATGTTATAGTATTGGGGAGTTTTGTGTATTTCTGAGTTTGTGGGAGTAGTGATCCCTTAGTGGTTTATTAAATTCATTTTATTTGGTGGTTTACGAGAGGGTAGTGATTAAGTTTTCTTTCTTGTGTTTGTAATAAGGTTGGAACACCCCTTAAGTGTTCCTATTTATAGTATTCATGGTCGTTCAAAAAATAAAAAGCAAGAAAAATCGGTTAAATGTTCTGTTAAACAAATGTGTAAATTGATCTTCCTTTTTATGTAAACCTCTAAAAGTTCTATATTGTTGTTACACTCTATACTGAATATAAAATAGAGATTAAATGTACAAAAAGATTGGTGTTTTCTTATTGCCACATTGGACACGATTAAGTTACAAAAAGAAAATATTAATAATGAGAAAGATGTTGAATATGCATTTTCCTAGAGTTTCTCTTTTCTCGGAGACGCTGAAAAATATAACAATGCAAATAGATGCCAAAAACTAATTTATTGTTAAAGAAACACTACATATAGTATAACAATAACATAGAACAAAGTTTAACATTCAGAAAACCATGTAGAGTAATTTGTTTAAAATCCATCAAGTGGTGGCGGGAAGTCATGCAAAACCACAGGACCATCACATGGTTGAGAAGACCAATCATAATCAATAAGTTCCATAATCAATTTCTCAAACTCCAACTCACTAAGTTGATTGGTTGAACTTAGTTGGCTTTGAGAGACGATTTGCAAGCAATTGACTTGGCTTGGATGTGAGGTGGTAGCAGTAGTATTTAACGTAGCCATGGTTGGTACAAAACCAAAGCAAGCATCATCACCACCACACTGTTGCATGTTCCTCAACATACCTCCATCAACCTCATTTATTGAATTTGTAAAATCTACCATCTGCATCAAATTGGGTAGATTTAGATGGGAGAAGGGAGCACTTGCCTCATTCATATTTTGCATGAAACTATAATTAGCTTCGCTTTGAGGCTTGTTCTTCAACAATTTAATTGCCTGATCACAAACCTCAATTTTGGCATCCACATGAGCACAAAAGGCCCTCAAATGATCCTCTTCCATGTTTATGATACTTGAATCCCATCTTGGATACTTGATGTTGCTAAGCTGTTTATACACTTTGCAAATCTCAACCTCAATCATGTTCTTCCTATTTTCAAGAATCTCTTCAATACTATAAGTCTTCTCGGGTCTCTCATTCCTTAATTGATTTTAATAGTACTCTTGAATGATGGAATGTACCTCTCTAGGATTTTGAGGCGAAATCACTGGTCCAACATCACCATTATCATCATCATATACAATCAAACAGTGCTTACCACCACATTTCTCGGAAAATTCAGGGATTTTCTTCATTAGTCCTTTCTTTTTTCGAATGAAAGTTGCTTTGCGAGATCTTTCGTTTGAGATAGGTTTCAAAGTTATTCTTGCACGGCCGATTCTCTAAAAAAACATACAACAAGAAATTGGAATAACAAACAAGAAACAACCAAAGAATTCACCAATAATATATATAGTATACCAACAGTACAAGAATTCAAATATAATAGTTCTTGCATTTGAGAAAAAGAAAGTATATAATAGTTTTTGCATGTGAGAAAAAGAAAGTATACTGACAAAAGGAAGAACAAACAAAAAGGAGGGAATGAAATGAAAAAGTCTTAAGGAAAGAGTTGTTGATAACTTGAGTTGATGGCCTGTTTTCTTTTCTTGAAAACGACAATGAACTAAGACAATTTTTAAGATTATTTATGCACTACCCATTTTCTAACTAAACGACATAATAAAACTTTTAATAGAAAGCTACAAATAACAAAAGAATTAAGAAAAATATATAATAAAAATGACATAAAAGTTCAACAATAACATGTTAGAGTAAGAGAGCATACCTGGCAAAACAAAGAACAAACTAAAGGGAGAACTGAAATAGAAAAGCCTAAGAGAAAAATTTAATGAGAAAAAGAGAGTTAATGACCCCTATTTTCTCTTTTTTTTTCCTTTTAAATATCAATGAAAATTCTTCAAGAAAGCAAATCTTTTATGACATTTAATGCATAATAACAAATGTGGTTGCTATAAACTTTCTATAAGTTAATTTTAAATAGATCATATAAATTCCAACATAAATATATCATTAGAACCCATCTATTAATATAAATAACTTTCTATAAATTAATTTTAATTAGATCATATAAATTCTAGTACAAATATTTAATTGTAATCCACCAATCAATGTAAATAACTTGAATTTTTATGATTAACAACTAATTTTAAAAAAAAAAATGGTTGATTGAAATCAAATTTTAATGACTAAAATTTTCTTTTTCAATTTCTTTTAAGATATAGTATCAATTGCAATAAATTCTTTATCTTTTATCTCTCCTATTCTAAATCTTTATTTATGTTGTTTTGTTATATCTATTTGATGTCTCTCTTCTTTTAAAACTATATTTTTACCAATTGCATCTTATCACATATTTTACTTCTATTTTTAAAATTATATTATAAGTTTATTAGTTATTTATCATTATGGGTACGTTATACTAAATAAAATATTAAGAATATTATCCAAATTGGATTTTAAACATGAAAATGGACAAGGACTGTAACTATACAATAAATATATTTGCTTTTCATATAAAATATCTTGTTTGACTATAAAGATCTTGTATAGGCTGGTGAAGCTTAATTAGTTTTGATAGTTTTTTCCGGAGAAAATCGGAAGTGCTGCCATGAAATTTTCGGTTATAGGTGAAGTTTTTGTTTTTCTCAAAAGGTTTCTAACTAGTTTTCCTTTGTCTGTTTTAGGAATCCAACCTTATAACAATCACCCCTGCTATGTCACCCTTCAACCCACTATTACTTCTGAATCCACCAAAACCCACTCACCTCCACAAACTTACACCTGCAGAGAATCAATTCCGACGTGCAAATGGCATATGCTTTACTTGTGATGAGAAGTTTTCCCATCTCATCGTTGTGCTAGCAAACCTTATTTCATTATTCAATTATTGGAGGAGCTTCCTTTAGACCAACAACACCTTAATACAACTGATCCACCCATTCCGGAACTTGGGGGAAATGGAAACACACCATTTGTCTTACAATGCCCTCACTAGAATTTCGACGAAGCGTTCCATTTGATTTTTTGGCCATGTGAAGGGACGACGGTTTTGCATATTGATGGACGGTGGCAGCTCAGATAGCTTTATTCATCCTCGTCTTGCATCATGCTTATACCTTACCGTTCTACACACTCCTCCATTCAAAGTAAAAGTAGGTAGTAGTGAGCTGCTGCAATGTGAAGGGGAAGTTGCATATATCCCTATCCAGATATAAGCCTATACTTTATGTATTTCGGTGTTTGTACTACCAATTGCCTCCGAAGAACTTGTATTGGGCGACAGTTGGTTGGAAACTTTGGAAACTCATTGGACAACATAGGGTTCACAAAGTTGAAGGAAGGAGGTTAAATTTTAATAATAAGCCTTTATGTTGATGGTTTAATATATACTAGAAATGATAAAAGTATGTGTCATGACTTGAATTCAATGATGTTGAAGTTTGACATGTCTGATTTGGGAAAAATAAGGTACTTTCTTGGAGCTGAGGTGATAGGAAATTCAAATGAAAATTTTGTGTGTCAGAGAAATTATGCACGTGAAATTTTAACAAGGTTTGGAATGGATAAAAGCAATTCAATGCAGAATCCCCTAGTCCCATACACAGAGTTGACAAAAGATGGAGTTGGAACCAAAGTTGATGAAACTTTATTTAAACAAGTGGTTGGTAGTCTGATGTACTTGATTGCAACTACTTTGTCACAAATAAGAAATGAGTACTCTGATTCAATGTGACAATAATTTTACCATAAAATTGTCTAGAAATTCAATTTTTCACGGAAGGAGCAAACACATTGATATAAGGTTCTACTTTCTCAGAGACCTAACAAAAGATAAAGTTATAAAGTTGAGTTACTATAATTCTCAAGGTTGCAGATATAATAATAAAGTCTCTCAAGTTAGAACAGTTTTTGGAATTACTAGGTATGTCAAGAATAGTTAATGTTTCAGTAGTAAACTAAAAATGACATCAGCATCTAGTTTAAGGAGGAAATATTATAATTACTTAATTTATTTTTCTTTTTCTGAAATTCATTTATTGTTTATGGTTTCTGAATTTCTTGAATGTTGTGACGTTGCTCAACATTATGTAATTCCTGAGTGGTTTCAGTTTTTGTGTAGATTTTATTTGTTTATGTTTCTTCGTTTTTTCGTATTTTCTGGTGTTCTCAAGAGAAGTGCTTAAGTATGTCTAGAAAAGTGCATTCATTTCTTAGACACTTATTTCTTTATGCAGTATTGTGTATAAGGGTTTGAGCACTTCTGAAGTGCTTCCTTTATTATTCATTTATTTTTTGTTGTTAAAAAAAAAACCTTATTAAGAATATTCAGATAGAGGTTAGTTAGCTTATTTTTACTTAGTCACCCATATTAGGTCATATAAGCGTGAGTTAGTTTTTTTCCAGTTTTTGAAAACGGCTACAAAATCAATAAAAATTACAGAAAGTTCTTGAAAACAACTACAAAGCCAATAGGAATTACAGAAATTTCATCTCTTTATATATATACATCTCAAACAATTAAAAATGTTTTTCTAATAATTATTTCACCTCTTACTATCAACTACATCTTAGTATTGTTTGTACTTGTATATAAATTAGAAGGATGATTTGATTATTTTAAAAAACCAAACAACATTTCATATATATACATATATATATATATATATATATATATATATATATATATATATATATATATATATATATATATATATATATATATATATATATATATATATATATATAT
>Ga0209700_103854_pt1 | contig 28057 bp, 12 predicted proteins | sample SiratroredBW_FD_187528 | JGI IMG/M metagenome (GOLD analysis project Ga0209700, IMG submission 187528) | Root nodule microbial communities of legume samples collected from California, USA - Siratro red BW (SPAdes) (version 2) | ecosystem: Host-associated > Plants > Roots > Nodule | place: USA... | reverse complement strand
AGCGGCGGCGGTTCTGCAGCGGCGGCGGTTCTGCAGCGCACTCAGATTTGCAGCGGCGGCAGCGGCGGTGGTTCTGCTGCTGTGTGGCTCTGCTTGCAATTTGTGTTCTCGTGTTGAACCCAGCTCTTGATACCAATTGATGAGTCTTAAACAAACAACACACACAAATAATCTGCAAGGAATAGAAGAAAGAACGGAACACGGGCAACACACAAGATTTAACGTGGTTCGGTTTCCCTAATCCACGTGCAACAGGAAGAATTTTATTCACTTGTGATTGCTGAAGATTACAAATACAAGTTGTGTATTTATAGGGAGAAACTAGGGTTACTGTCTAATTGGGCCTAACTCAAATCAAGCCTCCACAAAGCCCAACAAAAAGGTGACTTCAGATTTTGGGAGCATGTTCAGAGAGAAAGAAGGAAAAAAAAAAAAAAGATATTAGAAGCTATAGAGGTACTGTGACACTAGTTACCAACTATTAGTATGAAAAGAGGGAAAAATGAATAACTGAGTCTAGAAACATTATTCTTCAAGTTTAACACACTACTATGAATATAGAACCTCACTTCAACGGTTCATGCCCTGTTCGACTGATGGAGCTGCCACAGCAGTCATGGCCACTCCCCGACTTCGTTGCTCTACATTTCCATGCCACCCTAACCATACCAAGTTCAACCAAAACAAATTAGACAAAAAAAAAAATGAATTTCCTTTTGCTATATTAAATTAGACTCCCATAAGAAAAATCCCTCAGAAAATTACTGAAGAAGGAGCCACAAAACACACTCCATATTAAAAAAAAAATGAAGAAAGTTGATAGGTGGATACCAATAATCATGTCAAAGCCACGGTTTTCAAGCTCACGATATTCCTGACAGAGAGCACAGGGCTCGCAGCAGCAATGAATCAAGCAATCCGTGCAACCATTGCCCTTCAAACCATGCTGTCTTCTCATCTTGGATCGGTAGAAGCAGGAGTATACGCAAGCACAACATGTCACACAACAAACAAGCGTGTACAGAGCCCCACTAGAACCACATGCTACAAATCACAACACAGATCAAACAATCACTCATTCATTCATCATAGATTGTACTGAACTTAATCGTTGTGAGATGTAAATAAACAGTTTCTTACATGAGGATCCCCTGTCAACGATTTCCGCAATCCGTCCAAAGGTGATACATGGACACCACCACGTTATGCAACCTGATACAAATTATTTATTTACCACAAATTTCATAAACCCACCAATCCAATTGCAACAAATCAGTGATATATATAGGAAATAGCAGAAGTGAATGGAACTTACAGTTTCCACAATCGGAAAAGCAATCACAGAGGCCGGTGGACCATTCAACAATAGGTTTGGGCGGAGGGGGTGGCGGTGGAGTGTAGGAAGAAGTGTCGTTGGTGGTGGTGGTGTAGGTTGTTGAAGTGCTGTAGCTCACGGGGAAACCGGTTGCCGTTGGCTTCATTGGATCTGAGTCTGTTCCATACATAATGCTGCAGCAGAAAAGGAACACTGGTCTTGTGGTGTTGGATCAAGTAGCAGATAATATAGGTGTTGGATCCGTTGGTTTTGGATAAAGGGTGTGAATTTGAATAATGTGAAGTTTGGGTGTGCTTCAATTAGATGCAGGTCAAGGTATGGGGTTGGATAAGCGCGTGCAATTGTTTTTCCATCATTATTTAATAACAACCAAATATTATAACATGATGGCTACATTGTACCACGTGGGATGGACATAAGAAAATATCAAGCATTCTTGAACACAGGTTGTTCTTCTTTGGTTTGATGTTATCTTTGACCAATTCCATCTTCAAAAGTTTTGTGCAGACGCGGTCCACGATATGGTATATTCCAGGAAATTTACTTGCTTATGAGTTTTGCAGGTGGACTCCTCTAATTTTTTAAACTGAACCAGTAATTGAAATGTTATTTGAAGAGACATAGTACGGTATTACTTGGGCCAGGAAGTCATGGTATTTTCAAGGAACATCTTTCGTATAACAGAATTGTATAGTTTTAGGCATGATTCAGTTTGCGTTTATTCAACGAAATATTCATGTGGAATCTAATACACCTAATCAAAGGGGGTTGTGTATCAGTAGTCTAGTTAGCATATGTGTAATCCAGCTGTTTGTTTCTCCCGTTTCTGTTGCTTTCCTTTGTATTCTGACACACAATTCTTTAATGAAAAAATTATTGTTTCTTTTCTCTTCCCTTTATTTGTTTCTCACATATACTAAAACATTTAATGTTTTGGAGTTTATTAACATCAATTCCAAGAAGAAAAAAATGATATGTTAGAAAAGTCAGTAGTAATATTTTTTTCAATGCGTCAGTCTCAGTGTTGAGTGGACTAATAAACAGATAACCAAACATTTTGGTTTTGGAGTAGGGTTTGGGTAAGAAAACTTGGAGGTCAGAATATTTTGTTTTATAATTAGCATGTCAAAACATGAAATATGTTAAAGAAATAAAAACAATCAATTATCACTTTCATCTAATAAAACTATATATATATGGGAAAGAGTAGTTTGAACTGATGTTCCTAATAACATCTATTTAATACTATTATGTTAATAAAATATTATATATTAATAAAATAATAATATTTTATAATATTAAATGGAAGTGAATAATAAATAATGGTGTTAAATTATCACCACCCTATATATATACTTCACTACTACTATGGACACATTCAATATTTATATTTTATCAATTTAAGTAATAATTTCTGAATTATAAAGTTCTGTTTTCTGATTTTTTTTTAATGTAATTTTACTATTTAAACCTTAAAATAATCTTTGTAAACTCATCTCATTTTAATGTGGCTGTCTGCACGCATTAAATGAGATAGAAATAAGACTTTCTTTGGTAAAGAGGAAAGAAATTAAAAGAAAGAAAGAAAATAAACTTAGGCAAAAGAAAATAGTAAAAGGAGAAGTTGTTTAATAATAAAAAAAACTGTATAGTTCTATTTAATTTCTGCTGTAAGATCAGATTTGTTTTGCTGTAAAATAGGCTAGATTAAAACGCGCAAATTCATTAATAATAATAATAATAATAATAATCAAAACATACAAATTCATTAAGTTGCATCATAATCGATTAAATTTTCTGTAGGATACGCCGGGATTTTTTTTCTTATATTTTATATAAATAACATATGTCTTTTTTATTTTTTAAGAAAAAAATATTTACTTCTACAAAATATGTATTTCAAAAAGACTTATTTAAAGTTTAAAACTTTTCCACTTTTTAAACAAAATGCAGGGGGGCAGTTCATACTTCCTGAAAAAGTTTATGTTCCTTCATTTAAAAATATAGTTTTCTTTTATTACTTTTAGTTAACTTCACCCAATCTTTTTGTTGTACAAATGGAGGATTTTAACAGAAACAAGAAAATAAAATAAATAGTTTTTACATGTAATGATAATTTAATAAAATATTTAAGTAATATTACTTATAAATATTTATTTAATCTGAAATTACTAAATTATTATTTATTTGAAAAATAAAAAGCTTTAGTAAAACCTAGCTGGTTCAGCGTGAAAAAACTAAAATCGATACTTGTAAGGAAACTTTATCTTATACAATAATAAATTATAGAGGATATATTACAGCATAATTTTTTTTTTCAAAAATAATTACTATTTATAAATTCCTTAAAGTTTCTAAAATAATCCAATTACCATTTACGTATTAGAGCTTAGCAATTAGCGAGTGACATTTTTTTTCTCTCTCTCTCTCTATGCTTGCCAAATATTCACAAATTGTTTGTTGCTTGTTCAATATGATTCTGTTACTGCAGATTGAATAGTTTCTGTATACTCAAGATTGACTGCTCTTCATCTTTTCTTACTTTATTCCTTCATCGCAGTATGATCTGGAATTTGATACATTTAGGGAATAATAATTACTCCCTTTACAGTATTATTAATATCTGTTGTGTTTACTTAAGAATTTAATACGTGTTAAAGCTGCTATTCCTTGTAGCTCTAGCTGACCTGACATCATCATTTGTAGATATCCTTCTTCACGGAAATATAGTTCCTTTTAATGACGTCATCACTAAGTTATAGCTTGATTATTTATGTTGATTTTTCTTCATAATTAAACAATAAATACAAAAGAAAGTAAATTCTTACTTTCACATGAATTTTAGAACTACATGTTGTTTTTAATATTTAAATTTAAAATAATCTTGATCCTTTTAAAATAATGACGGCTTTCGATTTTAGATGATGAATTTTAGCTTTATAGATTACTTGTATTAAAAGCTTTTCTAATAGAAATTTGAGTCAAACTTATCCCAGACGTTGCAAAGTAGTATATGTGGTTAATAAATGTTTTTACTAATTGATTTTATGCAGGTGAATATAATGAAACTAGTTTGATGTCCTGAATTAGTTAAAAAGTATGTCAAAACCGTGTTCTAAAATTAAAAAAGTCAACGATGAATGTAATATATAAGGTGAATTTTATGAAAGAAGATCGTAAAGAAAGTGAGTGGTAGAGTGGGGCCAGCACAGTGAAGAAGAAAGTAAAAAGTGTTGGGAAAAGAGCTTAAGCATTTGGCAGATACATGATCGGAAATATTAATTGCGATCCAACAGATCCAGCTATGAATTTCTGCCTTCGCCACAAAGCTCCAAAGCTACCTTATCAGACTATGCTGAAGAAGAATCAGAAGGATGAATGACAAAGGTTGGAGTATTGTGAGTGGTGGTCCTGCATGTATACTAGGATTAGGTACTTCAAACAATAAAGATAAAGAAAGGCATGCGTCTTCTCTCTAATATGTTTCATATCCGTGACTCTTCTCTGCACTGCTGCATCTTTCATCCATCACAGATTCATGCTTAAACAACTCACAATATAATATAATATATATGTTAATAATGCTAAATATATTGCGCGTCAAGTATTTTCTTTTAGCAAATTACTGATACACGTTGATTCTTTTCAATGTTCTAAAAGTTATCCAATGGAGACCTATTTTCTCGGTAAAATCTTTTTATCGTACAAGTTATAAATATAGGGTATTAAAAAAAATGGCGTAGCAAAAGCACGTTAAACTAGTAAAAGTGTGAGAAAAATTATCAGCCAATCCACGATTTGTGTTGCCTAACAACTCATTAATTAACTCGAGTCAAAAGTAGATTATGGGGGTTTGTGTGTTGGGTTTTTCCTTGTAACCACGTATTTTTATGTATATAATTATATTCAAATAACTTAAAATTTATACAAATAGGATAAATTATATAGTATCTCGTATTAAAATCACACTTTTATTCATTAAAACAAATTAACAAGGATAAAACAATATTAGTATGATCATCTAATATTTAATTTTTCAATATACATTAAAGTATTTTAAAACATATCTATTTAGATTTATCCTAAGTGAAACTAGATAAAATTATATATATAATATTTATAGTTTTTTTCTCTTTGATTATTTTTATTGTTAGACAAATAGTTCGATTTTTATAACAAGAATCTAATGGTGAATAGTGTGTAAATAGTATATTATTTTCTAAGAGAAACTTTTCTATAGACAATTTTAAAAACATGAAATAAGTTTTTTTTTTCATAAATTAATATTAATAATTATATATAGGTTAATTTTTAGAAATTATTTTTTTATTAATCATTAAAAATATTTTTTAATTTGTAAATACTTTTTTTTTCGTTGTTTTTGTCCTTGGCTTGGCCTTCCCTTCTTCCCTGTATTTAATAGCGATCCATTGATGCTTCACACCACAGTCACAGTACTTCACACTCACAAATTCCCTTAAAAAATGTCTGATGAGAACGTCTCTAATGGGTCATGGTCCACTGGTTTATGCGACTGCTTCTCAGACTGCGGTTCCTGTATCAACTCATTTTCCCTCTTCCATATAATACACACTTAATTATTTGCTTCATATATATCAAACAAATTAAGCTACCCTTTTATGATCTTCACTCTTTTTCCCCAGGTTGCCTCACTCTTTGGTGCCCCTGTGTTAGCTTTGGAAGGGTAGCTGAGATCCTAGACAAAGGCTCAAATTGTAAGTGTGTGATTGAGCTAATAAATTCCCACCACCATGCTATTTTCTTCATTTTTTGTTTCTGTCAATTGATTTTTGTTAGTGCAGCTTGTTGGCTGCATGGATCATTGTTCTATCTACTTGCTGCTTTTACTCATGTGGGAGGCTGTATCTACGCGTGGTTGTATCGTGCGAAATTGAGAGAGATTTATGGGATCGAGGGTCACCGTTGTATTGATTGTTTGGTGAGCTTTTTTTGCCTCCATTTATCCATTTGCCAGGAGTATCGGGAGCTCAAAGCCCGTGGATTTGGCATGTCTGCTGGTAATTAATTAAGTGCTAAAAATTTGTTAACTTTTCTGATAATTTTCCTTCATGAGTTGTTCATAAGTGATTGTGGTTGCATGCATAGGTTGGGAAGGGAATCTGGAAATGTATACGCGTGGCGTGACTTCAGCACCGGCAGTGGAAGGTGGCATGAGCCGTTGAGTTCAATTCTCTTGGGTTTGTCTGAAGTAAGTGCAAATGAAATAAGGAGTGTTTGTAGTTTGACACGTTGTTTGGTTCTGTTGTTGTGAGAGAGAGCAATGTCTTGCTCTACTTGTATCTGATGTTTATGCATGCAGTGTTTGAGTGTTTTTTTTTTTTTTTGAACAGTTGATCATGTTCAATAATATGTTTACCTTGTCTCCGAACATGAAATCGTCTATAAATTAATTATATTCTAAAATAAGGAACAATTTCAGTGAGAAGATATGTTTTTTCATTGACATGAATAAATAAATTGTTCATAGCTTATTTGTTCTCCTGTATAACAATCAATCTAACTAACTGCATCTACCACGATAATTTCTCCAAAACACACAGACCATATTTTTTACATCATTTATAAAAGTCATTAGTAATCAATACAGGGAAGTACATAATTTGGTCCTATCATTATATTTGTCTCTCAAATAACTTAGATAAGTTTAACTTTTTCTCATTCAGATCAAATAAATCTTTTACTCCACTTCTCTTGAAAGTTCCATTTATTTGTGAATGTTGATATTTTGAATGCTCACTTGCAATGTTAGATTTCTGTAAACTATTCTTCATCCTTTAGATTTAATAGTATCTTCTTTGTCATGTCATTACTTCTAAGAATACTAATTTCAATTAACCTGCAAAGTAACAATACAAGTGAGTCTTTCTTGCAGGTAAACTCCACAATTCTCCCAATATAATTAGTACAACCAGTTTCCAGTAAAGACAGTGTATAACTTTTGTTCCAACATTGAATATACAAATACCTTTACTATAGAGTCTAATAGTGATACACTTTAAAACAATATCTTTACTTCTTCACCAAAGAGTCAAATATAGGATTCTAAATACATGCACGGGTTTAGGCACCAATCAGAATAAGAAAATTTTGTTTTAAGATTTGTTATCCAAGTATATGCATTAACTTAAGTCATACTAAAATTTTCCTCTACATGAACTTTAAAATGTCTGAAGATGAGATGAGGTTATTCCTATGTATCCAAAGAAACACTACCATACAGTATCCTAAACCTTATTTTTCTTAATGTAACAGTCCAAAATAAAAATTCTGTTTAATTAGAAAATGTAGTACTGTACAGATTCTAACCCTTGAATAATACGGATCTCACACTCTCCTAATAATACACTACACTTTATAAAAAAAATGACAAACATTTTCCTGCTTCTCTTCAATGTAATGCACAGGGCTTATTACTCAAATACACACCTCTAATTTTTAGGTTTATCCTTAGTAGATATTCTGTTAAGTAAAACTCTGTATGTCATTGATGCAGAAGATAATACTTTAATTTTTCAAAATATCTTATACAACAACATCTTATTTTCATCTAAGATCTCTTCATTTAAAATATTATATACAAACTTTATACTATAAACTTGGAGATTGTTGGCTTACGAGATTCATTCATCACAACATTGAGTGTTTAAAAGTTTACTATTTAACTTTAATTTCATTTGATTAACTTGGTCCTTCATCCACTAAAATTAGATTATCCTCTGTTTCATATTTCAATTTCAAATACTATCATTCTATCTCTCAACCAACTAACTCAAAGTTATTCATATATATAAAGTATAAGAATAAGAAGATATGTCCTAATACTTTCATCTATATTATGAATACCATAATTATCATAATAAGTTTCAATAATATGATATTTATTAGAAAAAAATTTCTCATATGTGTTTTTAAATTTTTACAGTTTATTTTCTTAGTATTTTTTTACAAATTAAAATATTAAAACATTTTGAAATAAAATATATAATATTTATAATAATATCATTATTTTTATAATAATAACAATATAGTTTTATAATAATTATAACTAATAGTATTATAATAATTGTATAAAGAAATGCAAATTTAATAATATTATAATTAATTTCTTTATAATATTATTGAAGTAGTAATCATTTATATTATTTTAATGATATTAATTCTAGTAATTAATATTATCAATAATATTATAAGATAATAGTATTGATAATGTTAATTTTATTATTACTATATAACAATATATTATTATAAAAATGTTTATTCTATATATTTGACATATACAGTAGAGTAAAACAGTATGTTCGAAATTAGATTGTCATATTGACTTGAAATTTATAAATGGAATTGATTAATTTAATAACATTAGGGTACCAAATTTAACACCTCTATCAATTGTTGGGACAGATTAAATTTTCTTTAAAATATGAATTAATGCATTAATATGCTTAATAAATTAGTTTCTTTTATCTAAAATCTAAAATGAAGGAGATAGCTTTATTGAATTGTTTGGGAAGGGCAGGGGTGATAATCAATAAAAAAAAACAAAAAACAAAAAAACAAAAAAAAAACAAAAAACAAAAAACAAAAAACTGATCTAAAATCTGTTGTAAATAAAGTACATTATACTCAACAACAACAAAGTGTTTTTGTTTTGGTGAGTTGTTGCTGCGTCTCTTTATCCCTTTGCCATTAGTATCCACAATGTCTCTACTGGTAATTAATTAAATAAAACTAAATTAAGTGTTGTTATTAATTATTATTATTATTAACCAGATGTGTAGCCCATTGTGGTCACACTTATTATTATTAAGAACAACTCTTGAACTTGTGGTAGTCCATTGTGGTCACACTAAACCCTGTTAGATTGACCCAATGATTTAAGAATTAGAGTAAAGTAAAATGAAAATGAGAAATTGACGAAAAATAAAAGTGAAATCAAAACAAGAAAAAAAAATCAACAAACGATAAAGCTCAATTTTTTTTATAAGATTTTAAAAATATAAGAATGAGCTAATTATTGTTAGCTGAAAATCATATTCGTGGAAACACATGTAAAAAGGAAAAAACAATTTAAATTATTCAAGCTGGCACCAGGTCAATTTTTTTTTTTTTTACCTGTTTTAAATTTTCTATTTTCATTGTTTTATATTTTTTAGATTTACTATTATCGTTAAAAATGCCTACATTAGAAAAAAAATCATTACAAAATATCCTTAAAATATCAGTTGAGAACTCAATAAATAAATATATTTTTATTAGTAAATACTATTGAAGTGCGTTAAAAATCACGTAGGGTTCATTACACTTTCTCACCAAAAAATAAGAAAATCTCACGCTTTTATTTTTTAAACAATGTCATAAAAATACATTATAACCTTTTACTTAAAAAATGAACTCAACATAATTCAATTTAGTTTAAGTCAAACAAATAATAAAACTAAAATAATTCACTAACACATAACAAAAAACTAATTCTTTTTATAAAAAACAATTTTTATCAAAATCAGTTTTACAAATGCTGACCCAAACACATAATTTTGTTCTCTTTGGCTTTTATCCTCTTTTATTATGGAAAAATATAAGTTAGTAATACATCAATGAAGGAGATTGTTGACGCTTCTAATTATTGATTAAGTTATTTTCCTGATAATTATTTCTGTAGTTTTAAATAATTCTTAATTAAAAATATTTTATGTAAAATGAACGGTGTTTCGTGGATTGGGAACGGAGTCCGTTTGGAAGGATTTAATTCTTAATTGGTATGGAAACTGAAAGCATTGAAGGTATGTGGACCATAAACTTTATATTCTTTATAGATTTGCCCCATTACATAGAATCCTATAGTATACAAATTGCACTATCGTCACTTCACTTACTAAAAGAAAACCACTGCAAACCAGAATAATATTACTCACAACACACACGCTTCTGCATTCTTTTCCCCTTAGGGTGACCAATTTTGCGCACCACATGGAAACCATACTTAGATAGATTAGATAGATACACTTGCAAAGTCAATAGTGGCCTGAAAAGAAAGCCAGAAGGCCCACCAGCGGGGCATTGATGTATGTTGTGGGCTCAGATTGCTGAAAGAAAGGCCTGGAATCAGGGAAGGAATCTGTGTTATTGGTGGGCCCACCCACCACGGCCCCAACCAATAAATTGGGGTTGGGATTTGGGCTAAAGAAATACCGAGATCCAGCTTTACAGCCAATGCGGGCTGGGTGGGCGCCAACGGAGGGAAGCGAGCTGGCCCGGTGGTGTATCCTCTGCGGGTAGCGTGGGCCATATCCAACCATGTACGACATTCCCAAGGGGTTGTCGCCCAGAATGTAATCCACCTTGTAAATGAAACCCATGTGCACCAACATTATTACAACATTACCCGTGTTGCAAAATAATATAATACTACCATCCTGTGCAGATCACGTGCTGACGTGATTCGTCAATATAGTAAAAAATGACAAAGGACAAAATCTAGCCGTTAATTTTGTCAGATGTGGAAAACTAGAAACTAGCCCGTTAATCGACGGTGATGTCAAAGTGTTGGGACCCAAGTAGTGGAGAAGTGATAATAATAATAACAATAATAATATGGATTTAGGTTACTGAAAAAATCTATTCTCACCTGACGTTTAGCAAGATGTTTGAGTAAAGCTGGGGTGGCAGTAGTCTCGCCACATGGCACGACCTTATTGGCGTGGCTTAGGTAGTTAGAATAAGCCAGGAGCAGGAAAGACAGGGACGTTACGTGCTGCATGTTACTTCCACCCGCCTTGAAGATAAGCCCACCTTTATTATCAAGCAACAAAAGAGAAGCTTTAGTTACAGGGGAGAAAACACAAGTAATAATTGTGCAGAAATACCAATGCATGGATTCACTCTGCACACAAAAACACAATCAAACGAAGCCTTTTCCTTTAGGAAGCAAGCTAAGCATGATTAATGGCTTTGTTCTTGTCTCAAAAATCACAATCATCACTGTTGGAATTCTATAATCACGCCACAATTACTTTTTCTCAAAATAATTATAAAAAGGTCAAAAAGTGAAGAACCACTGAGGGAATAATTTTACCCGGGGAATATTGAACTTGAGGGTGAGAAATTCCAGGAATTGTAGAACAGATAAATTGATCCGCGTTTTGTTTGAACGAGGCAAAATAGTTTGCTCTTCCCATTAACACCTCCTGTGAAACCAGAACATAATACAGTTTACCCAATGAACTTGTATGAATAACTACTCCTAAAGTTTTGGCTTTTTCTCTGAGTATAATGTGCGCAATGAATGTAGAATAACAAAACCAATAATGGACAATGTGCCCTGGCTCACGGTTACGGAACAGTGATTGCATAGCACGGGATAGGTTGATAAAAAAAATAATGTGGCAGAAAGGTGAGTTACAAGAAAAGAATGCGAGAAATAATGTGATAGCGATGAGAGCTTAAACAAGAAGTCACAGACTCAATGGATGCAGGAGAGTAAAGCAAGTTTGCAGAAAAGAATGGTATGGTGCACATGCATGGAGCAGTAGTGGGACCCACCCATTTGCCAGATTCTAAAAGGATGAAAATAATTAAAGGGGAAGACTTTTGGTTCCAAATGTTTACGATAGGGAAGGCAACCAGTTTGGCCATCCACTTTGGTTCTGATTCCAGCGACAAGACACACTCTACACCACCCTAATTCTTATCCCGCTCATTTCTAATGACAAATTTGCCCCCCATATATCAGTGTCATCCAAAATCCCCTGCCATGATTTAGATCTAAGTTCCAATTATTAGGGAATGTCCCCGCTTGTATACATAACAAAAACTGGTGCCCACATTAAAATGTAATTCACATCATGTGCAATCATCACCATTTCAACTACCCCTTTCTCATTCCTATCTTGACTTCTTTTTAATATTCATCAACAAATGGATAAACCTTTTTTCTAAATAAATATTCAAATCTGTACTCACATTCCCAATCTAGCTGTACCGTACATATGCACCATGCCTTAGATTCCTTACATGGCCCACTAATAAGAGGAAGTCAAATTTTTAATACTACCCTCTTTCACATTTTCTATACACATGATTTCAAATTATCAATGCTTCTTTTTAAAAGCACCCAAGTTCGATACTAGAGTTTATAATTGAGTAATACTAATTTTATTTATTCTACCAAGTTTCTGATAGTTCATATTTTCACACTTCATCAAACAATAATTAAAACATTCATGAAGGAAACACCAACATAGGTCTGTAAAATAGTAAAGGGATCTGCTTTGTACTTTAAAATCGTAAAATACCCCTTCCGTTCTCTAAGGCATATTTAATGTAGTTGCAAATTAAAACATAGTTTATTAGTTAAATCTAAGTCATATGTGTAATGTAACGTACTAATAGCGTGAAGTTATAGTGGTGGGAAATAATGGTGTTGATGTGAAATTCCCTGTTGTGCCTGTGATGATGGGATGATTAATAATATGATGTGTGGATATTGGGAAGGGGCCAATGGGAAGGAGGGTCCGAAGAAGACAAAGTAAGTCACGTTCCACAGACCACGTGATGCAGAAACTTTATCTCAAAATTCCGCATCTAGATTGAATGAATGAACAGTGTGACACTGCCCCTCCACATGCTAAACGGGGGGCGCAAGACAAGAGGAACAAAAACACCGCATAAAAGACAAAAGCATTTTGATATGTGCGCTCGAACACACAATGACACAAACATAGGAGTAATGATGATAAAAAAAATGGAAAACTCCACTTCAACAATCATATCATATGAAATTAAATAAAAACCAAGGCAATTAATTAGATGTAACCAAAATGGGTATGAATACGAAAAGTAGGGATGATAAAAATGGGTGTAGCAGAGCAGTGGCGTTAATGTTACCTTAGAAATGAGGACATTAATCCCAGCATGCTTGTTATCCCAACCAAACTCATTAATGGTGTCCCCAGCTCTCAACACCACTTCGTTCCTCACAATGTATTCTCTGTACTGACGCCTACGTGAAGCCTTGTGCAACCACGCTGCTGCCCACAGCAACTCGTCCTAAAATCACCATCACAAATTAAAACTCGAAATAGTCATGCAATCCAACGACCAATATTCCATCCCAATCACACACTTTATCCCGTTACGTCTATTATTGCCTGACGTACCTGGTAACCATTGACGTCGCAGTAAAACGGACAGACTGCACGGCGCAGGCTGTTACTGTACGCACCACGATGCGAGTCAGCAAACTGGAACACCTGCACCCTCACCCAAACCAACGGTCATTTTCTCGCGATATTTTAACGGAAAATGCGTTAAATGCACCTCTTTAACAAATTAACCATACAGAGAAAAAAACGCCAAAAAAATAAATAGTGTTGGGTGGAATGGGTAAGGGAGATATTCCATGTCTCTCGTGAGAGACGAGAAGAGTCTCGCTTTCCACAAACCACTTTTCAAACATACCACATTCCCGTTTTAACTTTTCAACTAAAGCCAAAGGACAAAAAAAAAGGTTTCTAAGAGAACATGATAAGTTGATAACAGTGTTACTTTATAACAGTATAGAAAAATCAATTGCAAAGTAAATATATGTAATAAATAGTAGTGTCAAGAGATATTTATCCTTTTTATAATTACTTAATTATATATAAAAGAAAAAGAGAGCGTCTCGTGTGTGGGAGGGTGCAAGACTGTGACGCACCGCAACGGCTCGATTGAGGAGCATGGTAGAGTAGGAGGGGTCACGTGATCTGAAGACGATGGAGGCGGCAGCAAGTGCAGCGGCAGTTTCACCTGCCACGTCAGAGCCTGGGTGGGACCCATCGATCTTGAAAACGGTGCGCAGCGTGTCCATGTCTTCCGGTCTCTCCCAGCAGTTGTGGTCTGAGTAAGGGTCGCCAACCTGAACGAACACAACGCCGGAACCAATCTTCGCCGTCGCCTTCAGCAAATAATCGGTACCCCACCTCACTGCCTTCAACGCGTTCCCTAGCTCCGCCCCCATGCTCTTCTCGAAGTCGATCACGCTCCACGAGAGCATCGTCGTCGTGAACGCCATCGGAAACCCGAACTTTATGTTGTCCCCGGCGTCGTAGTACCCTCCGCTCAAGTCCACCTGGGTAAACAGCACAATGTACCTCATTAATAACCATCACCATGACCTCATTAATTAACCTCCATTTATCTGCTACAATGAGAACAAAGAAAACAGAGAGAAGATCTTACTCCGGCGGTTGCACCGTCGTGCAATGCTGAGTCACGGCGCCAGCGGAGGCGCTGATCGGCGGGGAGTTTGCCCGAGCGCTGGCCTTCGAAGAAGAGGATGCTTTTGCGGAGGGCGTCGCGGTAGTCGTGGCCGGCGGCGGAGGGGCGGAGGAGGAGGAGGAGCAAGGAGAGGACAGAGATGAGAGCGTTTGGCGCCATTTTGTTGTTTTCTCTTCCACTCTGGCAGTGCGAGGTGGTGTATGTGGTTGTGTGCGGAGAGAAAGGAAACGGTCGAGGTTGTTATATAAACGAGAAAGCATCCTTGGATTCCAGTGCCTTGTCCAATGTGCCTTCGCCACGTGGAGACAGGAGAGTGGTTTGTTTTCGGAGCCCGATGCTTGACTGAATGAAAACGGGCCTTGACTTGACCGGGTCGGGGCGGGTGAGAGTTTGGGCGGGGAATAATGCGGACATGTGATGAGCACCGCGAATTGGTGGGGAACACGTGGAGTAGGGGGGGGGTAGGGGTTGGGGAAAGCGGAGTGTAGGACCCACCGGAAAGTGTGGGTGCATTGTAAGAGACTACTGTATGTGTGTATGATGTAGGCGCAGCTTATGATGGGAGTGGGAGAATGATTGTGAAGCGTCAGATGGTTTGACTGGTTGTGTGTGTATGGGGAAGAGCGAAGACTGGGTAGGCATGTGAATTAGTGAATTTATGTCGTCTGGTTGGGATAACTTTTAATTACAAATCAAACATATATTCACAGCCAAACACTTTTCATATAGCTCCATTTTATCTGTCAGGTTGGAGTTTTGATAACTGCTCCTACATTCAACGTTTCTTTGCTATCACGAGTTTAGGTTTTAGGATTAATTATTGCCTATAGAAATTGCCAAGTCTCAGAACTATGTTATCTGATTCAATTAAAAAATTTCATGTGTTTATGTCAAGGAACAAGCAACATGTATAGGTAAAAGTTTCGAAAACAGTTATGATCAGTATTCTTTAATGATCTCTCTTACCTATATATATTATCATGTTATGATCTGTGTTATAAGCCATGTGCATGTTTACCAGACCTATTGGTTTTGTTATGGTAGAGGATGCGCTTTGTTATGGGTAGAGGATGCAAACAATAATGTCTCGAACATGTTAATTAGTACAACAAATAAGCTATTTAGCAATCGAACATGTTAATTAATACGACAAATAAGCTATTAGGCAATCAAATTTTGTCGTCGACATAATAAGTAATAAATTGTGATTTAAATAATTAATGAGTCATATCCGTCACAATCTTAATATAGTATAGAAATTGTGATTCCTCTTTTACTATTAAAAGGAGTATAGCAATTTCAACATCTTTATTTCTTTTGTTGAAATTGTTTCACTTATTGTTTTGTTCAACTCAGCTTCTTGAAGAGTTAGTACAGTAGTTTTTGTCTTTCTGATATGATTTCAGATTGTTTATTTTTGTGTGTTGTTCTTGTTATATTCTATTCTGTATATGTGATATTTAAAAAAAATAATAGTGACAGATCACTTTTTTTAAAAGCTGACGTTTGAGAACATCTATAATATCAAATCAATCATACAAAAATCTTTCATAAATAATTTTGTCCAAAAAAGAAGAAATATTTCTTTTAATATTGTTGAAGGAGGAGACTTCATAAATCTTATTTTAGCTTACATATAATATATAATCTCTTATTTAGGTTTTAAATTTATAAAATAATATTCAAAATCCATTATTGGTTAATTTAGCATAGGTGATAAGAGAAAAGTCGAATGATTACCTATTTATGTTATTATTAGATATAAATTATATATTATTCATTCGAGGTGAAGTTTAAATTAATCTAATTATGATGTTTATTTGTAAGGAACCATGGTTAAATAAAGTCATATTTATATAGGATATTATTTAATATTATTTCACTTAAATATAGTGTCTTACCAATGATGAATTTAGTTATTTTTCAGTATAAATAGTTGGATAATATTCTTAATATAGAACTAGAATAGATAATAAGTGTGGAATTACTCAAGTGAAACAATAACTAAGATATAATTTAACCATATAGTTTAACCATATTAACATAACTGAGCATAACAATTTTATTACACAAAAAATTCAAAAGGATACCAAAGGTTAGTTGAGTGTAAATAAGACAAAGGCTCACAGTTATGAGTGATAATATAGTAATTAAAGTTTAGCATGAGACTCCATATTGAGATTATGAGCTTATACAACTTTAAGTAGTACTGTTGATTAAAACTTCATTTATAATTTTGTTGCTCATGTTAATGATAGGGAGAAGAAATATATATACAATTACCAAATTAAACAAACATAAATATGAGGAGAAATACATTTAAAGTGAGAGTGATGTATTTTAAGAAGTGTAATCATTAGTACAAAAAAAGGATAAGAAGTTAGTTAAAACGAAACTGATGTAAACAAAAACGCGGTGATATTTTTGTAAATATTTGAAGAGATATTACTCGGTTAACTCAAACCCGATGTAATACATTATATTCTACATCAGTTGTCACTCATAACTGACATACAAAAGACTGAAAAGAGTAAAAATTCAAAATTTGAAAACATTGAAGATACTACATCGATTAAGAGGTGTCAACGACGTAGTATGTAACCCATATTACGTCGGTTGAGACTTTCCAACCGACGTAATATCCTCGTTTTGGCGCCAGTGAATTTTAAAGAAAATTTGCTGAAATTAAGTCAGATACTACGTCGATTGGGAGCTTCCAACCAACGTAGTATGTCTCTCGAGTCATTAAAAATAGTTAGAAAATTATTTTTGATCCTAATTTTTTATGAGTATCTTGATTTAATATATATTTTATGGTAGAATTCGTATATTATATAGATTTATCATAAATCTAAGGTTTCTAAAATTTAAAACGAAAAAACTTCAAACAGTCATCTAACTTTAATATTTTCCTTTATATAGATCTTCTTTTCAAAGTTGATATTACTAAATTCGTGCTATAGGAACTCTTATGGTGATTATACTTCATACACCAAACTTGAGTAGTAGAAATTAAGGAAAATCAGTTTTGTTTACATCATGAAGGATAAGTTTTCAAAATGTTTCATTCACAAAGTACTAACATGATGAGTGAACTATGTTAATAAACACTTTCTTAAGAGAAAGAATGGGTAAAAGCCATTCCGTATCAGCAGAGGATGGCACCACTATATAAAGGAGGCGTTCACATTATAAGTTCTGTTCATGTCATAATTCCACAATTATATGAATTAATTAGATAATGTTATAAGCAAAATGTCTTAACAAGTTTATTTAGAATACATCTTAGGCAGAGTTGAAGATAAAATATTGTGCTGATATATCAAAGCATATTGGGGAAGAAGCAGTGTTTAAACATGACCAATTTCAGAATTTAGTATAACTTCCTGAGCTAATGATGCAAGCTCATGGGAAATCATACCAAGCTTGGAAAGTACAATGCTCTGGTACAAAATCATACCAACATTTTTATAAGTGTAGAAAGTTATGAGTATGAGAATCTAGCTTTTTAAGTTACAGAATATTTTTTCTTCGTTATCTTATCTAATTCATTAGTAGTTCCATAGTATTTAATACAACTTTGAAAAGGCTGTCAACACTATAAGAGGAAGCATGACAGAAAAAGTTGATATATAATCATTCCATATTGGCTTGTTATTTATTAACATAAAATCATAGAATTTCAATTCATTACCTCCGCAATAAAGCCGGATCCTGAGATTTTATGAACTTTGGACAAAAAGAATAATAAAATACTATTTATTTAAAATTAAAAAATATAAATATATATACGTAAACGAATAATCATTTTATTTTACTAAACATGATATATTATCATGCCAAATAAATAGTATTATTTTAATAGATTTTAAAAATATAATAATTTTTTATTCAATTACTCTTATATAGTAGTCAATTATTCAATTATATCTCTAAGAAAAAAAATACACAAAATATGTATATATAACCATATTTTGCACATAGAGTAAGAAAAGTTTAAATTTAAAATAAACAAATTTATATTTTTCAAACTCTTCTTTGGTGGATTTATTTGGATAAACCAGCGTGGAACTTATTACATTATTTTATAATTTTAATTGTTTATATATTTTAAAATATTAATTTTATGTTTATCATTTGATTTTTATATTTCTGTAACTTAAAGAAAATGTTTGTATATATTTTCGAATTATCCATGAACTGACCTTCTACAAATAGATTTACAACGCATTCAAAAATAAAAAAATTCTAATGCATATTGATGTTTCATGTTATAATAAATTGAAAAATCATTTGATGTGTATTTGTTTTTTTTTTTAATGTGACGCACAAATAAAAATATAATTCAAAATAATACCCTTTAGTCATGTATCAAATTTTAATTGAAAAATAAATAAAATATTATTTTTTATGATAAAGATATAAAATAATGTTAAAGCTCGTTGTATAATTATATAAAAAATAATTACTTAAAACCATTTTTTATTATAAGTCACTCTTTTACTATGGACCTTGAGTAACACTTATCAACTAGGCTACCAAATCTCCCAAAGTTGATGACAAGCCCAACTCACCGTAAGTCTAAATAAACGGTTCATTGCTAGTAGTTAATTACTATTTTCAATGAGAAAATTAAAAATAAAAGTTCTGAAAATGAGAAAGATTAGTATGTCTAAGTTTAACTATGCAGCACATAACATGCCATAATTGTTCAAACTAGAACTCAGTAAGAAAGTTAATGGTGTGTGGTGTACATGACAATAGAATGAGAATCTTAAAGAAAGAACGATATATCAATCAATCAATGCAAAGTTAATTGTTGAATACGAGTTCCTGGAAGATTTATGTGTGTTGCAATATTAGAGTATTGAAGTAATACAAGGATCAAAACATCTAAATAATTTCTTTTGAAGATCTTATGGCAATCATCTTTTCTTGATTAGCTTAAACCAGACTTATAGGAACTATTTGCGTCTTTTATAGCTTTTTTTTAACATAAATCAGCATTATTTAATGCTTATTTTATTCATTAATCACTGCATAATATGAAAGTTTCAGACCAATGCCTCGACATATTGCGTATTGACTGTCGAGGTCCTGCTCTCTCACACACAGTGAATAGAAATCCTCATTTATTTAGATAAGTTTGTACTAGTATGTTTATTTTCTGACAAATAAACTGCAAAGTGTTGACTCATAGCATAGTTTTCCATAGGGTATATATTAAGTTGGATTTTATTCTTTTAGCATGTAAAGCTTATGGGTTCATGGTTTTCATCTTACTGAGAAAAATTTGCAGAATGTAGCTATGAGCAATTCCTTGGGCATACTAGCCAGTTTGCTGAAAGGTTGGAGAATGAGCTTGAAGAGTAACATCAGCATCTCGCAAAGTTTAGAAAAAGGGGAAAATATACTACTAAAGACGTAGTTTTGGTACATTAATACCAGAATTTTTTTTGTCTATATGATGGATTTCAGACACAAAAGTGACTCAACTGATGTTTTGATTTTTGAAAGTGTGGCAAAGGTTATCCAATAGGACTTGTGAAACAGTTCAATTACACAAAGAAGATTATTTTAAAGCAAAATGACGAGAATAAATGGAAAATGAATAAGCTATCAGTGTTTAAAACGGCAAATTGGTCTAACGACATATTTAATCAGACACATTGTTAAGTTGTTCTTTTGTCAGGGATTGGTGAAACATCACTTTATCTTTGCTGGACCAAAATGTCACACAGTACATTTGTTGAAAAGCTTCTGCATGAGTTGTGTGAAAGTGTCCTTAGAATTGAAATCCTAATTTTACAAAGAAAAAAAAAAAAAGTTAAACGTACATCCTTATCAGGTCTTGTTGGGTTATTGTGGGAGGAAATTTGGGGAAAATTATACACTATTGTGTCACGAAGATTCCGCACAAGAAATCAATATATTACTTTCAACTCAAAACTTTCACAATAGATTTATATGTCATTTTACTTATATAGAACTCATCTTATTTATAATCTGAAACCAATCGCATGTCTGAAATCCCAACATGTCTTGTGAGATTAGCAAAACACGTTATTTGATAGCTTATAGTTCTAAATTAATGATGATGCTATTTAGCATATGGTGTCGTTGGTGGGATTTGCTCTTTCCCCAACTGCATCATTGAATTCTCTGTTTGGCTAGTGACTATCATGGCGGGGTCTCATTCTTAGATATTTTTTAATAATAGGAAGGTTTTGCTGATGACTGTTGGATTAATTAATCCTTGTGCATATACATAAATTAAAATAATTGATCCAGATTTATTATTATTATGGATTATGGAATGTGAATATTATGTGATATGGACAGGTTGATAATAGGTGGGCTTAGTCATATGTTAATTATATTAATAAAGAAGGGTCCCTACGGTTAACCAGGTATTAGTTTTTCTCTATCCTGTTAAAGAGAAAAATAAAGCAGTATTTTATACGTTGCCTAATTCTCCTAGTTTAACATCGTAAATATCTTTCTATGCTCTTTTCTTCTCTGTTGTGTTTTCTCAAGATTTGTATTTACTCAATTATATTAAAGGGAATTCAATCTTCTCTAATCAATAACTATAATAGCATCATCTTCAGTTTCAGATAAATATTTGATTTAATATTGAATGTATCATTATAATATACATGCATTAATTAAACTGAATATAATAAATATTAAAGGATAAATCTTTCATACAGTTGATGTCTTTTCACGATATGTATCATGTTTTCTAACGAAAGCAAATAAAAAAAAGCAGTATTTGTTTTTCGCTTGTGATATGATTTTTATAGATATCACATCTTGTACACGTAAGGTTGTGCTTATCTACTACATATTTTTGCTACCTCAATTCTGATTTTTGATTGCTGAATAACACATATAAGAGCATACATGTCTGAACATATGGTCGAATTTCTGCTCCATCAAATATTCCAAGGTCCAGATCATTACAGGAGATGCCAATGATTGAAGAAGGATTTCTCAAACCCATTCACAGGTTCACTAAAACAAAAGTTCAACAGACTTAACAAGATTCATAACAAAGGTTTAGCAAGTGTTGTTGCATTTAGCTTAGGACAGTGGATGATGCTATTATCGATACAATAATGTTCCATACATGGATGTATGGCCATTCAATGTTTATGGCAGCTATTTTGTCTCAATGCAAGTAACTTTGGCTTCCATATTTCTCCTTTTTTTGTTGGTCCAATGAAAATAAACACTGAATTGAAGTTAGACCCCACTAGAATTCACACTCACACAACACAATCAGCGATAATAAAGAGTGAAATTCTGTAATTATCCTTCATTCACGGAGTCTTATCATTGGCCTTGGTTCTGACTGTGATAAGGATGTTATGTTGGTTTGCAGATGTGGATAAATCATCCCAAAGCTTTAGAAATCCACATAAAAAGGTTTCTCACCTTGTCTCTCCCTTTCCAGTGACGGGTATTCAGTTACCATCTTATCTTAATCACCTATTTATTCATTCTCTTCTATCCACGTACAACCATGTTATGTTATGTATATCTACTTTTCTTCGTTACGTAGCATCTGTCGACAATGACGACAAAATATCTTTCATTATCCGAAAGTTATATATGTAAGTGGAAATTAAATGTAAGATATTTTATAATTTTTTATTTATATTTTAATCTAAATAATTCTTTTATAAATTTTTTTTTTTTGCTTTTATAGTTAATGTTAGTATACCACATTGATTCGCTTTAACGAAATGTTTTTAACTGGATATAGATTTTAAACTTAAAATTGTGTCTATGTCTGCTACACTAAAAATGTCTTAAGTCACGGCATTCTACTCACATCAATAACTCGTTAGGTTATTATTAGGGTATGTCTAGTGATTACTAGTATGAGTAAACTGTATAAAATTTTATATTTTGATATTTATTGTTATTATTTGTAAAAAAAAGTTATATATTGAATGCAGATAAGAGAATGACATGATGAAAACAATTGTTTCAAGTATAATTATAATTATTTTTATAATACGAATAATTTATCAAATGATTTCTTATTAATAAATAGGAAATTTTAATTCAATGACAAATATGTATACGTGAGATGAGGTAGATCAATCTATTTTTGAAAATATAATTCATATAATTAGAACTTTTAACTCAAAGTTAAGTTTTATTGAGTGGAGTAAGAGTGATGACAAGTCACACAGGTATAAAGTGATAAGAATGACATAACTGAAGGAGGATAACAAAGAGGAGTGGTTTTGACAAATTTAATTGGAATTGCTATCTCACTTTATTTCAAATTAACAATGTATATGTAACAACTCGCGTGCCTTTGAAGATAAATGGAGAAAAGAGAGTCTTGCCCAGAGAAACAATGAGCCCTTTTATTTTTTTTGGGTTTTCATCTGACTTTCATTATTATAGAAAAAAAAATGTCTTCAGAATTAGGTGGTGAAATTCATTCCACTAACCTCCTTTTAGAGTTGTTAAGATTGTAGTAAAAAAATTAGTTCAGGAGCTTATAGTAATTAAAATAAAATAGTATACTTTTTCTTTTACTTTTACTTTATGGATGAAAAGAAGAGTCAGTTATGCCGTTGAGCCCGTTAAATTGGCAAGTTCTTGTCAAATGGATTCTCCTAGAGACAACAGTTTCAAATCAAAATTATGAGGTTCTTTTTTCTTGCTCCTCACTGTTTCGTTTTTGACCCTTAGAAAGTCAGAGTTGAAAACAAAGCTAAAATGTTACAAGAGCTAAGGAACACCACAATGTGTAACTTGTAGCTTTTTCAAAACGTTATCATGTTGAATTAGTTTGTCCTTCAACTCTGTGCTTAAGTTTGGAGCAAATAGTTGCTTGAATGGTGGTGGGTATAATAATTCTCACTCTTTCTTTTTCTTTTTATGTTATTTTTTTCATATTAAAATTTTAAATTATCCTTACAAAACCAGGCCTTTTTATTTCCGTTCAAAATACAGGTTTAGTGCAGCCCACAGTACTGTGGGGAAGGTTAACCCCCACAAAAACAATGATTGTCTCTGTCTTGAATGGAGTGTGTGGAAGGGAAGGGTAGCCACTATTTTGTTAAAAAAAGTAGGAACAAAAGTTTCACGCTTCAACCCTAGTGGCTGAAATGTGAGGAACATTCATACCTACATGCACCCCCAATTTTCTAACTAACAACCCAACCGACCTAAACAAAAAGTGCAAGCCCAAGTCTTTGCTGCTTTATTAGGTTCTGGCCAATTAACACTATTCTAGTGGTGGATGCCATCGCACAGTAATCTACTCCTTTAAAAAACTAAATAATCTAATTTAGTTTCTAAACGTAGAAATTGAAGAAAATTTAGTTTCTCTACGTACTAATGTACTAATGTTCTATGATTTGGTAAATAATCATGGCATTATACGAAATATACTTTAGTAATTAATTAATTTTTGTTAATAATTAATATTTGGTGCGCTTTATAAGAAAAATGCATGTTTAGTATGATAAAACGATAAAAGCTTTTGATTTCGTCACGGACTGAAAATGACGGTTGATTTGTAAGATTCTGCACTAGCCGCAAAACTTGAGTGGCCACTGCGCATGCTATGCTAGTGCCAGGGTTGAGAAACCAAATTTGGGGTCACCTTCTTTGTCTTCTTTGCTGTTCTGAACTAAAAAATTTCCATTCAAAATATATATTTTATTAGTTGGAGAAAATTATAATCCAAGTTAAGAAGTATGGTCATTAATATAGTTATTTATTTTTATTAAATGAGGAATGGTTTTCATGGCTTCCTTCCACTAAGGATCACCTAAAATATTATTTAATTACATCATGTAAGAAGTGTCCCCACGCCAACCAATGCCCATCTTCTTCTCCTATTATTACTTACACATGCCTCCCATTATTTTGCCTATTCCCTCTTCTCAGCCAAGTGAGTTCATTCATGAAATTTATGCGAAAAATTACACTTCTACTTTTTAACTGTTTCTATAACCTTTCACATGAATCAACATATATTAAAGAAACATCTAATGTTTGTAATAATATTACTGCTTAATCTTATCTTATATTAGCAAAATTATAGGCTGATTAACAGGTTAACAGTTAGCCTTTTCCAAAAAAAGTAAGCTTCAATTCAACTATAACTACGACTTTGTTGGCGTGAGTAACATAACGAACTTATTACATGCCAACATATCACCAAAATATGTGGCGAAGAAATACAATAAATTATAAAACTCCTGTTTCAGTCATATTTTTTTTTTTTTGTCTAGTCTTAACTTCAGTTACTTTAATTTTTTTCTGTTACATATTAAAAGAATATCCAAAATTTTAGTCACTTATAATGTCAACCTAATTGCTTGTTATCCTTTTATTTATTTATTTGAGTTAACAATGTATATTTATTTTATATTTTACTTAAATTGAAAAGTTTTTGTACGATGTCTTGAACACTCGTTATTACAGCGATTATGAATCTCAAGAAAAATTTGGTCCCTTGTCGCGTGAATTCAGATATCCTTGAAAGCCGGAAAAACACCCTAACGGAATTACTTTTTCAACCAAATCTCTTTTCGCAGCAAACAAACAAAAAACAATAATTATAAGTCAAATTATTTCAACTTGGTTTCTTAATCAATGATTTTTCAGTAATTCGTACCCCAAAAAAAATCATTTTAGTAACTTGTTTTTTCCTCATACTTTCCCAAACATCGCAATTTACAGTGAGTACAAAAGAGCTAAAAGTTCCACTGCCATCCAAAACCTGGAAAACTACATCAATTCTATCAAGGAAATAGAAGATATATATTATAGCTTCTTTCCTGGTGAATAACGTAAAAAAGCAAACGTGCTGGAAGTCATTTCTAGCTCAAAAACTACTTTTCTTTTTCACTCGATTAACATTTCAATGCATCCAAAATTAACCGGAAAAAGGTAAGAAAACGTAAACTAAAAACCAATTTTTTTAATTTTATTTTTTATTCATAAAACATACTAATTTATTTGTTTGTCGTAAAAATATGTTAACAATTACATTTTAAATTATTCATATTTATAACTCTATTACCAGTTTTTTTTTTTAAATAAAAAAAATCAATCAAAATCATTTAAGGACTACCTTGCATTGGAGATAGAACAGAGTCGATGGCAAAATTGTTATTTGTGTTGAAAGGAAGAAGCTAGAAGTAATTTCACACTAAACTGGTGCCTATAAAAACCCCTCTTCATTTCTCTCTCACTCACGGACACGCCCTACTCACCCAAAGCAACAAACAAACCCGTAACAGAAAAAGAACCAAACCATAACAATGAGAACCCAACGCATTCACCTTCACCACCTCCTCCTCTCTCTCTTCCTCTTCGCAGCCGCATTCTCTCCGGTGGCCACCGCCGAAGACGACGCTACAGGCCCCGCGCCTGACGACGGCGACACCGAGTTTATCCGCTCCAGCTGCAACACCACACTCTACCCTGACGTGTGCTTCACCTCCCTCTCCCGCTACGCCAATGCGGTGCAGCAGAACCCCGGCCAGCTGGCGCGCGTGGCCATCGGCGTCAGTCTCTCCAAGGCCCACCGCACTGCGTCCTACATCTCCAACCTCACGCGTGACGCCGACTACGGCACGAGCGGCTCGCGCGCGGCGATGGCGCTTCACGACTGCTTCTCAAACCTGGGCGACGCCGTGGACGAAATCCGCGGGTCTCTGAAGCAGATGCGGCAGATTGGCGCCGCCGGCGAGGGCTCCGGATCGTTCCTCTTCCAGATGAGCAACGTGCAAACGTGGATGAGCGCCGCCCTCACCGACGAGGAGACCTGTACTGACGGATTCCAGGACGTAGCGGAATGTCCCGTGAAAACGGATGTATGCAATCGCGTCACCAACGTCAAGAAATTCACCAGCAACGCTTTGGCTCTCGTCAATTCCTACGCTAGCAAGGGAACACCCTGAACTCTTTCCACGTGTCACATCACTCACCGTCTGATTTTAATCACTTTCCATATTCCAAAAAAAATGTTAATTAAAGAATAGACTGTGTTAATTAGTTTTAAGTTAAATTTACCGTACAACCATCAAAAAAAGAAAAAAAGAAGATAAAAGTGTAGTGTGTGTGGGACGCGTGAGTCCTCCTTGTATGTAAATTTTGGTATTCTTGTAGTACCTGCTGTCACGCAAGAAAGTGGAGAAACGCATCACTTCACGTGATAGAATGGAGAGTGTAGATATATATTTGAAAAAAAAAAAAAATGAAGTGTGGAACTGTGAGTTACGACACTTTAGTTTGTTGTGGTTTCTTGATTGATGCTTTAAGCAAGGATAAATTTTTAGGTTTGTGCTACGTGGATCATTTGTGGTTTTTTGTTCTAGATAAAACAATAGTTGTAAATTTCAGGATGAGTCGTTCTACTTTCTCCCTTTTGGAAAGAAAAATAAAATAGTGCCATTGTTTGTTCTGAATTCATTTAGATTCTTTTACATGATTGCAAACGGTTGGTGGAAAAAGTAGTCGAGATTGGCGGGAGTAGCAAAAGCGCATGGATTAGCTCTCCTCCTCGCCCTTTCTTCTCAACAAATACATGAAACATTAACAATTTGAATTTGAACTTTAATTTAATTTATGTCTACTGTACAATAATTTAAAATACATATAAATATGCAGCTACTTTTACGTGGGCGATAATATGTGGCGTAGCACAATGTTTGTTTATATGTCAGAGTATAAAATTTGATCGAATCACAGAAATAGCAAGTTAATTACTAATATTCCTTTTTAGTCATATACGAAGTGCAGAAGGAATCAATTTGTGCATTTACGAAGCATTAAATGTGAGAATTCATGTCGAAATATACCTGGAGGATGACCATATTAATTGTGTGTTTAACTGTACTTTGCTTTGGGTAGGGTTGGTAAAGGTTAAGTCATTTAGAAAAATATGGCTATCTTAAATCTAATTCACATTCTTAAAGCGGATGCTTGAGCTAGCGGTAGAAACATGATTCAAGTTTGCGAGTTAAAAAATGTTTTGACGCCGTGTGAAAGGAAGTGGGGTTCCCATTCAATCTTTAGAGACACCAGACATCACGGGACGATCAAATCATCACATGTATGGGTCTACTTCAAAGAAAAAACAGTGTCTGCTACCTGTGTTTTCACTTTGGATAAAAAGAATCATTTCATTGCTTTTGTTCATTCTTGTGATTAAAGGAACAAAACAATAATCCTTTTTTTCTTTTCAAAAAACAGTATTAGTAAAATCAGCAACCTCTTTTTTTCTTTACTAGAAGTAAACAGTCAATTCCTCAATTTAAAACCACTCTTCCATTCTTTAATTGTTCGGAACCTTCTAGAAAGAAAAATAATATATTACATTCTTCTTTTATCTTCAGTTTTTTTTTTTGTCACCAACCATCTTATAGTATAATT
>Ga0209700_103852_pt1 | contig 28068 bp, 15 predicted proteins | sample SiratroredBW_FD_187528 | JGI IMG/M metagenome (GOLD analysis project Ga0209700, IMG submission 187528) | Root nodule microbial communities of legume samples collected from California, USA - Siratro red BW (SPAdes) (version 2) | ecosystem: Host-associated > Plants > Roots > Nodule | place: USA... | reverse complement strand
CAAAAAAAAAAAAAATTATATTGATTTTTATGTTCATATGAAAATTTCCTTGTATGTCTTAAGATATTGTATTTCCTCCCATCCACACAAAGATTCAAATGATTTTGTACATGATGCTAACATTTATTTTCTCTTTATTGTTCAGGCTTTAATTTTGGACAGATTTTGAAGTATAACTTATGTAGGATGAGAAAGATTGGTTAAGATTAACAATCTTGCCAAGATTGTGCAATCCTTTCCTAAAATGAACTCAAACATTTTAAACCATATCCCATAATTAGTATAATCCTGTTGAAGTTTCACATATTAGGAAGATTAATTGTGGTTATTTTACTTTGTAATCAATCCATGCAACATAACATCTTTCTAGTATCTGTTGGTATGATAGCACAACCTTGAACCATAATTAATGGTCAATGACTTGTGTGTTTATTTGCATTTTACAAATAATTGAGAAGTTGAAAGTTTATTTGTTGAGAATGCAGAAACAGTTGTGGTAGTTTATTTGTTCCAGAACCAACTGTATGATGCAAAATTTTCACATATTGATGAAAAAATAAGTGTTCAAAAAGTTTAGTAAAACTTTTAATGGTTTGAAAAAGTGAGGTCAATCTGCTGATAAACTTTAAGAAAACTACTGATAAATTTACCAAATCTTAATAGACACATTAAGAAATTATCACATATATCATTCTATGTGTGACCTTACTGATGCTATTTAATTAATAACACATTTGGGAAATTGTACCTCTTCCTCACTGCATATAAAGACACCATGAAGTTGGTTCACAACACAACTGTCTAATAGCTCATTGTGGGGATTTTATTCTGTCCATGTACAAAAAGTGTACAAAATAAAACATTTATAAGAATTTGATATTATACATTTTGTATTCTAAGTTTTAGTCTTTGATTTTAGTAAACTAATGCAGGAACAAATGATTGTTTCATGAGAAATGAGGGAAGCTGCAAACCATAAAAGACTAAACACATTAATGCAGAAAGCATTAACCTTCAAACCTTCTACTCAATTTAAAAAAACTATCTTTAATGAATTAACCTTTTAATATATACTTTATTTTTATTGATAAATACATTTTGTAAATAAATAATTAAAAGAAATAGTAAAATAATAAATAAATATTAATATGTTATTTTAATAATATATTAAAATAAATTATTATTTGATATTAAAATTTAAATTAATTAATTTTATTGATTTATTATTATTTTAGAATATAACTTTTTTATATATTAAAATTTATAATAATTTTTATTTTTATTTGAAATTTATTTTTATATTAAATTATTTTTAAAAATTTATTTTATAAATTATTTTTTAAATATATTAATACATAATTAAATTTATTTTTTCATATCAATCAAAACAATCTCATTTTTCTTTTTTCTTTTTTTATTCCATTCCATTCAATCAAAATTATTTTGTACTCTTATTTGTTAACAGATAAATTATTAGTTATCTACTTGAGGTAAGATAATGTGACAGAGAAATAAAAGTAAATTAAAACTGTAAAAACATCAAAAAATTATAAGAATAATAACTCTTGTGATAGTTAACTCACAAAATGGTCTGAGTTTATATTTTCATTCCCACTCCTCTGAAGTGAACTCTTTTGTGGAGGAAACTGGGTAAACTCGCTGTGAACTCGGTCAATTCACAGTTTACAACCGAGTTAGGAGTCCAGAGGGTTTTCGTTTTTAACCCCAAAACGACGCCGTTGATCGTCATCTCTTGTGTGAAAATAAAAAATCTCACTGCAATTAGGGTTCGTTGTTCTGATATCTATTCACCGCACTGTTGTTACGGTGGTTTCGTTGCGTGGTGGTGCTTCGTCCTTTCTGGTTGCGGTTCTTTCTGCTTGCGGTTAGTATGTTATTTGTATAATTTAATTTTCTTCTTATGTTCGCCTCCAAACAGTTTGATGAAATGTTTGAAAGGAATATGGTTCATTGGAGAGCCGAGTCCAAATTTGTTGTTGCATACGGGCTACTGAAATATATTATGGTGTCTTCTTCTGTTACTGTACACAAATATTGTATAAGTCATATACAATGTTGAAATCACTATATAATCAATTAGTTGAAATGTTTTGAGAGGAAGTTGTATTAAGATTTTTCTTTTTTCTGCAAATCAGATTTTCATTTTAAAATGAAGTAACTTGGGACTACTTCATGCTTAGGATATTACCATAATCTTAATGCTATGTATTTTTACTGGTTCACATGCAATATTGTGAAGAAAATATGTTAAGGGGATGGTGTCAAATGATTTTTCCAGTACATCGCAGAGCTCAAATTAACAAGTGATTTCTTGGTATCTCATTTCCTGAAGTTTATTCATGTAGTTATGGTGGTTAGTTACTTTGGTACCTTGTTCATTGAAAATGAATGCAAATTGTCTTATGCTTCTTTGGCGTCTGGGGCAACACCTCCCTCAAGTACCTCTCTCTAGGATTAGCGTGCTCTGTTACTGATTGTGTTTGTTTTGACTAGCAACCCTTTGTCACTGCCATGTAGTATTTTCACATAAGTCCGGGTCTTTAAACAAAAGTAATCAGCAAACTAAAATGTGTAAGTTAACCGGTTGTTACCTTCTATTACAGGTCATAAATAGTAGTCTACAGGTGTACCATTTTATTTAGATTTCACACTTGCAAACCCCTAAAGCTAAAGATACCCGTGCACACCCATAGGTAAATTCATTTCTTCAAATACTATGTTTACTTGGTTCTTTTTCATTATTATTATTACAACTCATCATAAGTTAAATTTTATATTTGCAGCTGACGTGAAAAAAGCTATGGCCTCGAAGTTGGTTTTGCAGAGAAGGCTGTTCAGGCTTTTGCAACTGTTACCGCCTTCTTCATCTTCTTCCACACATGCAGTCCCATTCCTTTCTGTAAAAGCTTCAGGATGCACGTCTCTGTGCAGGAAAAATAGCCTTCTTCCTCCTTTCTCATCTTATTCTAGAAACTTGTGCTCTGGCAGTTTTAATCTTGATGAATCTCAAGCCCCCCTGACTATCGATTACCGGTATGTAATTGTTTTTCATCTAATGTCTTCTTATTTGATAATTCTATGTAGACAACAGCGCCAGTGTTCCAGCATATCACCTCACCACCTCCAGAAAGTGTCTGCACTATCTCTTGTGGTGTCTGTGCTGTCGACAGTCAGCTCTGCCACCTTTTATCTCGGTTTCACGTTCAGAAAGAGGTGGTGGCTAGTAGGTAGAAGGGAGCTGACTGATTAGGGTTTCAGCAGAAATGGGCTGTGGGCCAAATGTTTCTGCTTGAGTGGTTTTAATCTTGGATTGAATACTAAGATTTGATTCGTGGAAGCCATAGTGCTTCCCGATTCCAATCATGGTTTCCTTTTTTTTAAAAAAAAAAATAAAATTTAATTAATTTTGGAGCTAGGTGGGGTTTGACAATGATGGATTTGTGAGTTCTCAAAGCATATTTCTAAGAATTCACGTTAGTCATGTGCTAATTCTCCATTGGATGTATGGTATTGCAATTGTTTTGTTTTTTCAATAAGAGGAAGTGACTTTGCTAACTATTATTGTGAATGCAGTTCTCTACTGGATGAGGGTGAATTTCACAGACTGGCTGATTCCACAATACATAGCTTACAGGAGAAACTAGAGGTATCTCTCTAGCATTGCTTTGTGGTTTGCTCCAACTTAAATTTGTAATATGGCAATCACAAGTCCCTCGTTCATCACAAATTTTTGGTTAAGTTGTCAACCTCCTGCATTTTTGACAAATGAAATCAGAGCAAAATAAATTATGCTCGAAATAAAAAGGGTTTCATTGGAAGATTGTCTAAGTGTGGTTGTGGAAGTTGACAGCCCCAACGCAATCAATTCATATTGTTTGAATTTTAAGCTATGTTTGGTATTCATTTTTCTTTTTTGTTGCCTGACAGGACTATGGAGACTTAGTTGAAGTTGATGGATTTGACATAGACTATGGCGTAAGTATTTTTTTTTTTGTTAGAATAAGTTATAAATAAAGGATAGATAATTAAAAATTAATTGTCAACAAAAAACTATCTTAAAACATTACGTATATTAGATGTAAAACATGAAGTTGTATTGTTTATCAGGTGGTTATTTTGAACAATTGAATTTATAATATGATAAGATTTGCTTAAATAAAATTGTGTTACTTTTTGGTCCGTATAAAATAAATAGCTTTTTTAGTTTTTTCTCTTCTAATATTTTAATTATTTTCTTCCTACTACTTGCAAAATTTTAATTATTTTCTTCCTACTACTTGCAAAATTTTAATTATTTTCTTCCTACTTTTAAGTGGCTTCTTTGTGTGGTGGTATATTATTATTTTTATATGGCTTTCCATTTCAGAATGATGTTTTGACCGTAAAACTTGGCGATCTTGGCACCTATGTATTGAACAAACAAACACCAAATCGTCAACTTTGGCTGTCTTCTCCACTGAGGTATTGTGTGTGTTATCTGTCTATTTATGGTCAATTTTTTAGCTAGAATTTTTTCAAGGTTTTAGTCTTTATACATGTGGCTTCATGTATAAAATCCCATACGAATAAATTTTACCGGAGCCTTATACATAGACTTCTTCAGAATCCTTACGTTTGAGTGTGAGAATGAACATGGAGAAAAGAGAATATTGGTGATAGCCAACCAAATGGTGTTAAAAACATTCTCTTTAAAAATAAGTATTTTAACACACACTATTATTTGGTTCAAATTTATTCAAAATAATAACATTATGAGTTAGACTCATTAAATAAAAATCGGACTAGCGATAGTCATTTTCAATCAACTTGAGTTAATAATAGTCTGTTAGAGAGTATATTCAGACAATTCTTTGGAATTTGTGTATCTTATTGGTAGAACTTAGTCAATCCTACTATTAGTTTAATTTCTTTGTTTAAACTGTTCCACTTGTAGTCTTATTTTATGCCAGGCTACAGGTTTTTCTCTTCAATAAAAAAATTACCAATAACCCATTTTATAAACTGAGATCAGACAAGACAGGAGTATTTATGAAATAGGTACAGTCCTTTGCATGTTAGAGATATTATTACCGTGTGTATAATAATTCTGCCCAGTCTTGTCAGTTAGTACCACAACGGATGGTATCTTATAGTCATATATGTACCCTCCCTGCTTTTATCTTCAGTGTAGCGTTGATATTTTTGCGGTTTTTATGCCATTGCAAGTCTTCAAATGCAGTTTTACTTTGCTAGAATAACTTTCTGCATGCTACTTCTGTTTATTTACTTCATCTGCCATATAACAAGGATCAAAGTGGCTACATTGAATTATCAGGATGACATGTAATGATCTCTTGGACTTGTCTTGTGCAGTGGTCCGTCAAGGTTTGATTGGGATCGGGATACCAAAGCTTGGATTTATAGGCGGAACAAAGCAAACTTGTATAAAATTTTGGAAGGTGAGTTGGAGCAGTTATGCGGCAAAACTATAGTTCTTTCCTAAGCTGTTGAAAAGGTGCTGCAAATCTTGATTTTTTATATAGAAGACCAGTTATTAGTGATTGTATCTTCTAAATAATCAGCAAAAATTAATAGTGATTAACAATTTCTTCTTTGAAGTTACACGACACTTTCAATTTACTTCTTGTAAGGATTATAGTTGCATTGGGCATTGTGGTAAAGTTATCCTAGCATTTTGGCTTCCAATTTTTGAGGTTTAAGGGATGCTAGGCGTGCATGATAAATGCTCAAGAGAAGGGAAATGGAGAAAAGGTTTCCGACAAAATACAAAAGCTTTTAGACCTTTCTGGCCCTGACCATTTGTTGGGCCATGTTTCACGAGTAATTTCTGATTAGTCATGAGAAGATAACTATTATTTTAATTATAATTATTCTGCTTTGTAATATTCTTTTTCTATAATAAATTGGTTCGGACAATGATATTTACTCTCTAATGTTTGATTTTGGTTTAAATGGTCTAACCTTAGCATAACACACTACAAAACTCAAAGTGTCACCAAATTAATATTTGTCACGGGAGCTACATTTTCATGCATAGAGCATATAGGCTACCACATTTTCATCCACTCAACCATTTTGCTAGTTTGAGAAAAAACATTTGAACTCGTGTTATATACAAGATGTTTCGACATGCCTTCTCATTGCATAACATTATGTCACATTTATTAGAGTTTGCCAAAATAGTCACATCTGACACATTACATCACATCAATTTGTACGAACAACTGTTTGCGTGACACTGTTACATCGCTTAGTTTGCTTTTGCATGAGACGCGTCCAACTTGTCATCATTATTTAGACCTCGTGCTTGACTAGAGTGGTTTGTAATAAACAGTAGTATCAATATCGGATACTGAAAACTATCAGATATTCTAAAAAATAAGTTATAATGGATATAATAACGAGTTACGGTGTAAGAAGTCAAAACAAATATAATATATATTTGTTTTGACATGAGAAACCTTGAATTAAATTGAATTAAATGTCTTCACAAATTTTCAAATACTTTCTCCATCTCTTGTTTTAAAAGACAAGAAATCAACCTAACACATAATCAAATTTGATAAAATAAAGAAGAGTCACTTACTTTTTAACTAAAAGCTTCCTAAAACCAGCATGTTCAATGGTGAGAATAACACCCCTGATTTTAACATACAAGAAATTATGAATATTAAATTTGTTAAAAAAAAACTCTTAATGTATTTCTTTCTACTCCATCTAAAGATCTCAATATAAACAACAATACCAGAAAAGCCTTTGAAAATACTATAAGTATTAACTTTAATCTAACCTATCTCAGAAAAGCCTTTGAAAATACTATAAGTATTAATTTTAATCCAACCCATTAATTTTAATCCAACCCATCTCAGGAAAATTCCAAATCAAATCATTTATATGGGTTAAAACCTTGCTAGGCCTACTAATACCATAACTTCAAAATAGACAAATATTCATATCCTTAATCAAGGACCTCCCTACAAACTTAAGAAAAGATATTATATACCTAACACAAAGTGTTAGTAAAATCATGGAAGACATTTTGAAGTCAAGTCCAAAAAAAGAAGTAAAAAGACAATAAAAAATAAATGAAAATATTTTTTTTGTGTTCCTTGCACAAAGAATACATAAAGTATAATATAATTCTCTTTTTTTAGACATTCCTATCAATAGGAAGCCTATTATGTAGGACTTTCTAAAAGACTAAAGATTTAGAAGGAAGGATTGAGTTGGATCACACCAACTGAAATTTTTACTAAAATAATACTATTTTAAAAAATAATTTCCCAAATAACACCTATTGAACTTTATTTACCAAACTAACACCATTTACTGTGCATGATCAGAATTCTACTTTCGGGAAGCAGAATTCTCAATTCAAATTTTACAATTTTGAAATTTATAACCAATCAAAATTCTATTTCCTAGGAACCGAATTCTGAGAGGGTTTTTTTTTTATTTTTTAAATTTTTAAATTTTATTTTGTTTTAAAGTATAAAATTTTTAATTTATGTGTGACTTTTTTATTTGATAAAACGTAAAATTTAATAAAAAAAATAGTATAAATATTTATTGTAGTATATGAGAAGTTAATTTTTTAAAAATCAAATTTTGACTATATAAATAATGTTTTAAAAAATTTAATTAAAAATGGTGAGGATAAATTTAAAATTAGTTGTGAGATAAAAAATATTAAAGTATCTAAATATTTAATTTAATTTAAAGATAATAAAAATATGAAAATTTTGTGAATGGTTATCCTTATTGATAAATTAAAAATTTGAAATGAATTTGAAAATGTTAAAAAAAATTAGGTAGTGCAATTTATAGATTTAAAAATATGTAATTTCTTTTAGTAAAAACATTAATGAAAATACAATAAAAATTTGAAAGGATTTATTATTTATTTTTAAAATTTATATGAGAGAAGGAGATAAATAAAAAAGTATGTAAGAAAAAAATCATTTATTTTCATTAAATTTATATGAAAAAGTTTATCTATAGATATTTTGAAAAATTTAATTAAATGTAATTTGTGAGAGAAAAAAGAATTAAACTATCTAAGTTAAATATAATTTGATTTAAAGATAAAAGAAAATACTAAATTTTGTGGATGTTTATTAATGATGGTAAATTAAAAACTTGAAATGATTTTGGAAATAAATGGAGGAGTGATGTACGAAAGAGGAAATAAATGTTCTTATGTTGAATACTTAAAAATTATTTTTATTTATTGAAATTATGCAGTATATGTTGAACATAAAGAGGAAATAAACGAGAAACACACATTTATTAAATACTTTAGTTAATTATACATGAAATACTTTGTGTTAAATGAAACATAATCAATGGCGAGAACTGGATGCTCCAACAATGTTGGGACATGTTCTTTTGGTATGTCCTGGCGTTTGACAATATGAACATTTTTTGGATCGGCTATGTTGTTCCCTCATGTCCATTTCAGTCCTTATGCGACTTGACTTAGGCCTTCCTTTTGATGTTCTTTTCATGTCTGGACTTGGACATAATATTTGACCGGTGTAAGCAGGCCAGTAGTCTTCGTTTCTCAGTTCACCAAATAAGCCTTCGTAGACATGAGAGACTTGTTCTAAGGTGTACACAGGTGAGATGTACATACTAAAATCGTGGTGTGCATATTTGCATGCAGCAAGCACATGGGAGCATGGTAGATGTAGTTTTTGAAATTTTCCACAGTCACACCACAATTCGTCCAAGCGAACTGCAAATCGACCTGGTGGTCGTACTTCTCTTGGATTTTGTCTCTCTTCTACCAAAAATCTAGTGTTCCTTCTGTCAAATGAAAGGACTGTATGAGTGTTCGCCTTTGATTGTGCATCCTCCAATGCTTTTGCTGCAACTTCAAAGTATACATGTCCAGCAGTCATCATGGCTTCCACTTGTCTGCTTCTTTCTGTGAAGAATTTGTTGCAGCGGGTGTATGTTGCCATCACCATTGAAGAGATTGGAAGGTTTCTTGTTTTCTTCAAGACAGAGTTAATTGACTCAGCAAGATTGGTTGTCATATATCCCCATCGCTGACCGTTATCCCATGCAAGAGTCCACTTCTCTCTTGGGATATCATCTAACCATTGAGCAGCCTCGAGATTTTCCTCTCTAACTATGTTGTAGTAGTAAAAAAAAGCGTGGCTCTGTCATTCCATATGCTGTAATTATTTGTTCCAAATTGAGTTAGTGAATAAAATTGACAAAAACAAATAAAAAAAATTGAAAGAGTTGTTTGAGTTAACATATAAGGATACAAACCCAAGTTGACAACATCCTTCTTGAGTGTTGTATTTCTAAATCGTCTCATGAAGTTTTGTGCTATGTGTCGAATGCAGTAGACATGCATAGAATTATTGTTGTTCCAACCATTACCTTCTCTAGAGTATGCACTCTTTATTGATTCGTGGTGATCAGAAATAAGACAGATACCCTTTTGTGGAGTGACATATCTTCGTAGGTTCCGCAAGAAAAAGAACCAAGCCTCAATTGTTTCACCCTCTACAATGGCAAACACAATTGGTAATATGTTATTGCGGTCATCTTGCGTAACTGCAACCAATAGTGTCCCTCTGTATTTCCATACAAGAAAGTTCCATCAACTTGGACTATTGGCTTACAAAATTTAAAACCGTCAATGCATGGTTTGAATGTCCAGAATACCCTCTTAAAGATGATGTGGTCTACATCCAACTGGTTACCCTCATATACGGGTTGAGTCTTCATTTTCCAATTAAAACCAGGAACATAAAGTTGCATTGCATTTAGAAGTGATGGCAATTTTTGGTACGACTCTTCCCAATTGCCATATACCTTTTCTATGGCTAGCTGTTTTCCTAGCCATGCCTTCCTATATGAGATTGTATATCCCAAGATTGACTTCATGTGTGCTACTATGGTAGATACTGCTGTGGAAGGGTCGGCTTGGATGATTTCGTGAATGTTCTGTGCAATCATTCGAGAACTCAGCTTATTGTGGTCTTGTAAGATCATAGGGGACACACAGGTTTGAACACCTTCCAATTTCATATTTCCCAGTGTTGATTTTTGGAGCGTAAAATTGCTCGACATCTCCATGTACAATCATTATGAACGCATTGCACTATAAGCCTTGATTGATTTGAATATGCTACCTTGTACGTGCAATGGTTGACAATATGGAAACGATTGATGGCATCTTGAGTTTCTTCCTTTGTATTGAACCGTTGTCCTACAAAAAGTGTTCCTGGACGATAGACTACCGTGTCACGATCAAAGGCATGGGCAAATTCTGGGTCATATACAGCTGGTTCAGCTGGAAAGTGTAGAAAGTGCTCAGGTGGGACATAAGTTGAGTTATGTTCATGTGGTTCATTGTTTGTCTGTTGTACGTGCAAATCTTATGTCTCATGATCATCTGCAGCTGCAAGGATGTCATCTTCATCCTCACTAAAAGGATTAAAGACTTCATCAGGAAGACCAACAACCTGATGCTCTTGTGGTGGTTCTTCAAGGTGTTGTTGGTTTTGGTGTTCATCTGGATTGACATATGGACCAGTTAGTAGTTCGATATATGACTGGATCTGGTCTTCCCAGTCCCCTAGATGTTGATGGGTGGGTTCGTTGAGGTCTAATGTTGGAGGGTGTGGTGTCTGGTGGGACAATAGTTGTGATTGGTGGTCGTACGAGGATGGAACTTGTGATTGTTCATAATGAAAAGATGGTAAACATGTGGGTTGAGATTGTGTTGAGGAAGATGCAAACCTTTGAAATGTGACATACACTTCGGGTCCAGTTTGTAGTTCAATAGAGTCATAAATATCGAACAATGCCTCAACGTCATCATCCTCAGTCATCTCAATGGCGGTGTAATGACTTACCCCTCTACCGAGTCTTGTGGGATAACGAAAGTGCATCGTTGCAACCCTTTCTTGTGCTTCCTTATGCAATTTTCTGAGGATAACTTCTTTCATCCTTTCTAGGGTGATGCCCCTTTCGAGGGCAATTACTTTTGGTGCCCTAGAAGTGAATGTCACTCCTTCAATGGGACATTCATTCATTGATCCATCATAGTGAACAATGATGTATAAGGAAGCCATCTAGGTGTGTAATACAAGAACAAAGATGAAGGAATTAAAAGAACAGATTGGGTTGTAAGTATAAATTAGAACACATGATTTGTATAAAAAGAACACATGATTTCTCATATACTACAATAAATATTTATAATATTTTTTTATTAAATTTTACGTTTTATAAAATAAAAAAGTCACACGTAAATTAAAAATTTTATACTTTAAAACAAAATAAAATATAAAACTTAAAAAAATAAAAATAAAAACCTCTCAGAATTCGGTTCCCAAGAAATAGAATTCTGATTGGATATAAATTTCAAAATTGTAAAATTTGAATTGAGAATTCTGCTTCCCGAGAGTAGAATTCTGGTCATGCACAGTAAATGGTGTTAGTTTGGTAAATAAAGTTCAATAGGTGTTATTTGGGAAATTATTTTTTAAAATAGTATTATTTTGGTAAAAAATTCCACACCAACTTCCCCCAGTCACAAGAAGAAAAAAAAAAGAGAAAATAAATCCTTGGCAGTTTGTAACTGGGAAAACAAATCCTTGGCAGTTTGTAACTGAGGACCCCATTAGCCTCTAACATCCAATTAGGGATATCAAGAAAATCAAAAGAAGTCGTATTATTCATATCTTGAAGGCAACTTGTAAAGGTCAAAGAAATCTTTCAAGTAGTACTACTCCAATCATGAGCAACTTTAGAAGAAAAATAAATCTTGTCTTCATAATGGACACCTACAATGAAAAATATGCATCTAGGAAAACACAATATATCATTTCAAAAATAAATTTGATATCCCTTTTATTGAGTTCAGATAGTGTTCTTTAAAATAGTATCACTAAAATTATTTATGTTATGCTAAATAGAAGAAGAGTTATAGGTTGAGATTTTTTAATACACTTATTGTTAAGGAACTTAGCCCTCATGATAACAAAGAAGACATATCATTATATACAAAATCCCAAAGTCAATATAATACAAAATCCCAAGTCAATATAATGAGATAAACTTTGTTTTCCACTTGAAAATTAAGAACATGCAAACCAAATTAAACTTAGAATTATAAGCAATACTCCAATTAATATTAACCATACCTACCTTAATAATATTGTTTGCCCATATAAAGTTTCTAACCTATTTTCTCAACCTTTTTTAAAAAAAATTCACATATATTTATATATTTGAAAGCTATAAGCCATAAAATTTAATATAATTTAGTTGACTAATTGAACATTTCTCATACTTAAAATTTTCCCATTTTAAGAAACCAACTTACTTTTCACCTTATCTGCCAAAGATTATTATCTGGCAAGGAGAAATTTATACTTACTTAGAGGAATTTAGACTTACCAACACCTAAAAAAACTAAAACACCAAAATTTATTAATGTAGTAAAGATTTATTAATGTTGACTTGTTTTGTGAGATTATCTCAATAATTAAAAAAGTAAAAATTGCAAAATATATAATTACAAATTATGAATATACAATGATGAAGATAAAATCTTATAGTCTATCTTTAAAGGTGAAGTGATTACATAAAGATGATTGTAAGTTGTTATAACATAAATTAACATCAAATAAACCACTCGAAAACTAAATACATTAGAAGATTTTCTTACTCTGAAAACTTTGTTACAGAACACTTAATTTAAGTCTAATGATATTCTCAATGACGTAAAAATAACCAAAAGAAAAATAGAGTAAAACGATGATCGGTAAATTTTATTTATTTAGCTTAATTGTAAAAAAAAAAAAATCCAAATATTGATATCATATGGCGAACACAAGTGGCAGCCACGCCATAAGTTTAAAACTAAAGATAATTTAGTGAAGGAAAGGAAATTACAAGTGCAGCTACGTTAGCTGAAGAAGTGTGAAATGAGTGGCGTGGCCCCACGCTTCCTCTTCCTCCTCGCCACCCCTCTCCCTCTCCTTCGCCGCCACCACCACCGCCGCAACCTCTTCCTCCTCTCTTCCCGTTCCCTCCGCCTCTCTTCTTCTCCTTCTTCCTTCTCTTTCTCATCCTCACCTCTCCCACTCAAACTCACGCCCTCCCAAGCTTCCTCTCTCTCCTCCTCTCCCTCGCCCGAGTACTCCTCTTTCCTCTCTCACATCTCTTCCTTCGGCTACCTCTCCTCCCTCCCCGACCATGCCTTCACCGACGCCGCCCAACACCTCCCCTACTCCTTCCTCCGCGACGCCACCGCCTGCTTGGCCTTCTCACGCGACCGCCCTAACCTTCTCAGGTTTTTTGTTTTTTTTTTCTCAAATTCAATGCGATTCTGTTGAATTATAATCTGAATTGAAGTGAATTGCTCTGCGATGTGGTAGGTTGCTTTCTACCAGAGATATTGCGGCCGTCGTTGAGCACGGCTCCCCCTTTCTCTTCCGCGACGCGGATGATTCCGTCAGGAGGATGAAGTCCTTTCTGTCAAACGGTGACGCCAATGTTAGTTTCTTTCTTTCTTCTCGGTTCTTCTCTGTTTTTGTTTCTCACTTGTGGAGAATGCTAATTTGCTCGTGTTAAGGTGCAATTGTTTGGTGTAAGAAATTTTGAACATTCACAATCTCGTTAACGATGTTTCTGCTGATAATGAAAATGTTATTGGTTGCTTGTAGTTAGTATTTGATCTTGTAATCGTCAATTTTCAACCGTAAGTTTGTTTTACTACACGTCTTTGAGTTCAGAGCTGGGTTCGTTCTTATTTCTCCATATGAAATGTTGCAAATGTAAAATGATTGCTATCATGTGTGAGTGCAAGTTACATATTAACGAGAAACTAGAAAGCGATTTAAAAAAAATATAGTGGTTGGATATTTTGACTGTGTAACCTTTTCTTAAATACATACTCCTGTGGATCAAAAGAAATGTGGAGATTGACTTCAAGCTTGAACTTATGCCAAGGATCACCGTTTCAATTCATTCCGGAATAAATTGGACGTACATGATACTGTATGGAACATATTTTATGTCACGTATTAACACTTAATTTCGAATTTTGGAAAGTGCATTGAAAATCTTGGTGATTTAGTTGTGCTCAATATGTTCTTCACAGGTGTTGGAATCTGATAGAGCAAACACGGTTGACCTAATGAAGTTTTTGCTGAGTTATGCAAGCGATCCATATGTCCCTTCAGAAGGGAACAGTCTCAATAATAGAAATCTTATTGAATCATCTGTCAGAAATCTCTTTGGTGAACTTTTCAAACTGAGTTATAGTGCACCTGGATCAAACTCTTTTGATTCAGCGCAAAGTCAAATGGCTGGAAGATTTGGACATACAAAGCCTCCTGGACAACAGATTGAAATGAAGAGGGGTGATTGGATTTGCCCAAGGTACTGTTTTTTTACTTTTAGTTTTAACTATAGTCCCAATGGACTATCAAATGTGTTACTTTGTGTAATGCTCGAACGCCAAGGGTAGATTGGGAAGCAATTGTTATAGTTAATTTTGTATCGTCAAATATTGTACACCATTCTGATAAGTCTGCTTACTCTCTAATATTGAGCAGGTGTAATTTCATGAATTTTGCACGAAACATCAAATGTCTTGAATGTGAGGAAGCAAGGCCAAAAAGGCAACTAGCTGGAGGTGAATGGGAATGTCCTCAGTAAGTACTACCCACCTTTAAAATGTTTTTTCCCTGTAACCTGTCATAGACATCCAATTAACTGAGTTTCCGTATGAAGGTGTGATTTCTTTAACTATGGGAGGAACATGAGTTGCTTAAGGTGTGATTGCAAGCGACCTGGACAAATATCTTTGGGTGCCATCAATACCATGTCAAATATGGAGTACGAAAATGGAAACAATCCTAATACTTCAGATGTTGATGCTAGGTTAGCTGCTAATGAAGAAAAGGCACAGCGTTGGTTTAGCAAGGTTTCTCAACTAGACAGCAGTGCTGATATTAACAGTGTGATAGCAGATGAAGATTTTCCTGAAATAATGCCGCTGAGGAAAGGAGTTAATAGATTTGTTGTGAGCACAAGAAAGACTCCAATGGAGAGGAGGATGGCTGATGCTCAATATAAGAGAAATTTGTCCAATTATGACATTCCTGGAATTAAGGATTTTAAAGCTGGGGAGCCAATCAAGTCCAATGACAATCTGGATGACATGCTAGGTCGTTCAGCTGGACTTCCTCAGTATGACAATAACAACATTGTTGCTGAACAAAATGCTGGCGGAGACAGGCAACCTTCATTTGCTAGCAATAGCAATAATTCACATTTTAAAAATGTTCAAGGGAGCTACACTAGTACTGTTCCTCCCAGTCCATTGTCTGCAGATGCACTTGCCCCGAAGTCTGACTTGCTAGCAGAGGAGAGCAAAAATGTGGTATTAGACACTGATATTGGACATGCTAGTTCGGGAGACAGTTCACGACTTTCTAAGAATTCTACAAATATGACAGAGGATAAGGAGAAAGAGCAAGCTGAAAAATCTGAGAAATGGTTTAGAAAGATTGCTGAGCTGAATGATTTTCCAGATATAATAAGTGCAATATCTGATGAGGATTTCCCTGAAATAATGCCCATGCGGAAAGGAGAAAATCGATTTGTTGTTAGCAAGAAAAAAGATCGTTCTTTGACAACACCAGCATATAAGAGACAAGCGGCCATGGAGCAAGCTAGCAAAACCAACTTTGTTCCGTTTGTCCCCTTTCCCCCAGATTACTTTGCTAAAAAGGACAAGCCACAAGCAGATGGAACAGATTCAATGGATAGGTCAAATGATGGTACATCTTCCATATCTGAGGTGGCAGAGAAGGCTCCAGAGATATCAGATGATGCTAGAGCTCAACCAGGACCGAGTCCAAAGTCTTCTGAACAGAGCGCAAATAACAATGATGTTGCCTCTATGAGTTTTGCAGGAACCAGTGGAAATTCAAGGCAGAGTTTCAATCAAGATCATGTTCCAAATTTGACTGGGAGTTCGTCCCCAGGTACAGCATCTGACAACACGAGTGGTAAAGCAGAGTGGACAGGAAAGAGTTTGGAGGGGTCTGCCGTGAAGGAACCAGATCCTTTGGACATGTCAGAGGAGGCAAAGGCAGAGAGGTGGTTCCGCCGTGTTGCACAAATCAAGGATATATCTGAGCTCAGTCAGATTCCAGATGAAGATTTTCCTTCAATAATGCCTATGCGCAAAGGGGTGAACAGATTTGTTGTAAGCAAGAGGAAAACTCCATTGGAAAGGAGATTGACATCTCAGCAGTACCGAAGACATCTACCAACTGTGAGCTCAGATCCAAGTAAAAACGAAAATGAAGGCAGCTGAATAGCAGTAGTATTATTAATTAATTACTATTTTTGCTTCCTTTTTCATTGTGAAGCTAAAATATTGTTGTCAAATATTGAAAAAGGATGATAACATGCTGGAAATCATCAGTACCTTTCATTTTTGCATTTTCAGGTTTTGTTTCCAATGTAGGATTCCAGTTTCTGTTGTATTCCTTTTTCCATTGTAGGTTGCCTCTGAATTTTTGATCCAATATGCGTTTTCTTCACCGAATTGAAGTTCTAAATCTGAGAAAAATTAAAATATTCCTTCTTCTTTTTGGATTTTTGGGTGTTGAGATCATGGTAAGCTATGAAGGTTTTGTCTTTATTTTCTTATGGTGTCCTCTCTGATGTATATATACCTTAAATGTGACCACATGAAAGATGCGCCGAAAAAAATTGACGAAATGTTTGAAAGGGATATGATTCATTGGAGAGCCGGGTCCAAATTTGTTGTTGCATACGTGATACTGACATATATAATGGCGTCTTCTTCTGTTAGTGCACACTGTCTTATGCTTCTTTGGCATCTGGGGCAACACCTCCCTCATAGGCTTGGCATGCTTTGCTATTGATTGCGTTTGTTTTGACCAGCAAGCCTTTGTTCACTGCCATATAGTATTTTCACATAAGTCCGTATCTTTAAACAAAAGCAATCAGCAAATTAAAATTTTTAAGTTAACCGATTGTTAGTTCTATTACATGTCATAAATAGTAGTCTACAGGTGTACCATTTTATTCAGACTTCACCCTAGCCAAACCCCTAAAGCCAAACATATCAATGCACACCCATAGGTAAATTCATTTCTTCGAAAACTATGTTTCCTTGGTTCTGTTTTTATTATTATTGTTATTACAACTAATAAGTTATATTTTTAACATTTGCAGCAAAGGTTAAAAAGGCTGTGGCCTCAAAGTTGGTTTTACATAGAAGGCTCTTCATATTTTTACAACTGTTACGTTCTTCTTCTTCCATTTATAAAGTTCCTGTTGTGTTTTTGGAAATAAGAGGATATATGTATAAAGAAAAAATATTGTTATTGTTTTTATTTTTATTTTTTTGAGTCATCAATAGCTTATATTTATAATGCTTGCACAAAAGAAAAATATCTTACTGAAATAACTCCTACAAATTAAAATCTTAACATTTACGAAATAATTAAGAGTGAATATTTTAACAATTAAGAGCAAATATTCTAATTAAAGACATATTCAAAAACAGAAAAAAATCAATGTGCAGTTTCAAAACCAAATTCCCAACACTCCTCCTTGATTTTGGGAACTGTAAACTCCAATCTTCTTTCTTATGAATTTAAACTTGCTAACTAGCAGTGGCTTGGTAAACAAATGATTTTAAGTTTTGCAATATCCTGAAGTATTCTTCATATCTTCCAAGGAACCACCCCAATCAATATCAGAATACCCAACAAACTTTGTTTTATTTTGTTAATTGAACCATCATATACAACAATTACCTTTCTATCTGGAGGTATGTCAACAAGAGTGTTCTTCTCAATCACATATAACTCCTCCTCATCTTTTTTTCACTTTAGGTGATTGAGAGCTTCCTCATGGTCAGTAGGTTCAAGAATATCCATATTACATCTTTGATATATGTTAGAGAGAAATCTATTACCTCTCACAGGATGATCATCCACATTTTCATTAGAACCCTCTTACTCAATTATTTTTGAAACAACATCAAGGCCTTTAATCTATTTCACAATCAATTCTTTAGAAACTTTAACACCATCACGAGAATCCAATCCATGATTTTCCACTACTGGCCTCCCATGATTTTCTACAAATTTGTCCCGAATTAACTGCAGAAGAGTAAGCAAGATCTTTTTGCTAGTTTACCGAGAAGCTTTTGCCCTTCATCTTTATTGACATCAATTTAATGTTAGTTGTATCAAAGACTTCACAAGTTTTATCTTTAAACACAACAACATAGCCTTTCTCTAAAAGCTGCCCAACACTTAGCAAATTTTGATTAATTTCAGGGACATATAGAATATCAGAGATTGTTTTTGTACCTGAGCCAACATCAATGGCAATATCACCTATGCCTTTGACCTCAATATAGTCTCAATTCCCAATTTTGACTTTCGAAGAGTGGGTTTTATCAAGCTTTACAAACATGTCTTTATCATGTGTCATGTGATGAGTGCATCCACTATCAATCAACCATATTTCATTAGTGATGTCATTAGCAAAGCAAGTCGCCACAAAAAGAAGCTCCTCCTTCTCTTCATTAGTCTCTTGAGCAATTTGCACCTCTTGTTGCTTTCTTTTACATACCTTCTCCATATGACCCTTTTGATTGCAAGAACTACACACCACATCTGGTCTCCACCAACATTTCCAATGTGGATGATTAGTTTTCTTGCAGTGTTGACATGATGAGTACTTCTCCTTCTCATCATCGTCATCCTCATCACTTTTCTTCTTATTTTTCCAGCCTTTCTTCTTTGCTTTGTAACTCGACTGTGACCTTGCTAAAAAAACTCCTTCAGCAATATTCGACTCTTCTCTCAACAACTCTTTTCTCAACAATCTTCTCTGCTATTGGATTTGCAGAGAGTTCATCAACTCAGTTAGTGAAATCATTGTGAGATATCTTGAATCTTCAAGTGATGAGATCTTTGCTTCAAACCTTTTTGGAAGACTGATCAACACTTTTTCTACGATCCTTCTATCAGGTAAATCTTCATGTAATAGTCGGATTTTGTTGACCACTGCCAAGAGCCTATCAAAATATTCTTTGATGGTCTCGGCCTCCCTCGTTTTCAGCATCTCAAATTCTCTTTTGAGATTGAGAACTTGCATCTGCCGAGTTCTTTCATTCCCTTGAAACGCCTCTTGGAGAGTGTTCCAAGCTTCTTTAGCTGTTCCACAGGACATAATTCTAGTGAATACAACATCATAAACAGCAGAGTGAATACAGGTCTTGGCCTTCGCTCTTCTTATTACTTCATCATTGTAATTTCTGATTTGGACTACAGTTGGATCTTTTTGTAACGGTTGGATTCAGACATCACAACATCCCACAAACCACTCGCTTCTAGATAAGACTTCATTTTGACATACCATATTTGATAGTTTTCTCCGGAGAAAACCGGAGGTGTTGCCATGAAGTTTCCGACGATGGGTGAAGTTTTCTTATTTTTCTCAAAAGGTTTCTCGCTGGTTTCCCTCTGTTGTTTTTTGCTCATGGTCTCACACAGGCCTTAAGAACTAAGAGTTCGGATACCAATTGTTGTGTTTTTGGGAATAAGAGGATATATGTATGAAGAGAAAATATTGTTATTGCTTCTATTTTTTTTTTTGAGTCATCAATAACTTACATTTATAATGCTTGCATAAAAGAAAAATATTTGACTGAAATAATTAAGAGTGAATATTCTAACAATTAAAAGCAAATATTCTAATTAAAGACATTAACAAATCAATGTACAGTTTCAAAAGCAAATTCTCAACGGTTTCATTCCTTTCTGTAAAAGCTTCAAAATGAATTATGTTTAAATTTTACATTTTTGACAAATGAAATCGGAACAAAATAAACTATACTTTAAATAATAAGGGTTTCCTTTGAAGATTGTCTAAGTGTGGTGCTCGAAGTTGACAACCACAACGCATGTAATTCATATTATCTGAATTTTAAGCTATATTTGGTATTATTTTTTTTTTTTTCTTTTTGGCTGACAGGACTATGAAAGACTTAGTTGAAGTTGATGGGTTTGAAATATACTATGGGGGTAAGAATTTGTTTTTGCGAGAATAAGTTACAAACAAAGGATAGATAATGTAAATTACTTGTCAACAAAAAACTATCCTACAACTTTGCGTATATTAGAAGGAAAGCATGAACTTGTATTGATTTATCAGGTGGTTATTTTCAACAATCAAATTTTTTAACATGATAAGATTTGTTTGAATAAAATTCTCTATATAACTACTTGGTCCTTAGAAAATAAATAGCTTTTTCAGCTTTTTTTTCTTCTAAGATTTTAATTATTTTCTTCTTACTAGTTTTAAAAATTGGCTTCTTTGCATGGTGGTTTATGTTTTGATATGGCTTTCCATTTCAGAATGATGTTTTGACTGTAAAACTTGGCCATCTTGACACTTATTTATTGAACAAACAAACACCAATAGACAACTTTGGCTGTCTTCTCTACTGAGATACTGTGTATTTTATTTGTCTAATCATTATCATCATTAATCAATTAATATTATTATTATTATTATTATTATTATTATTATTATTATTATTATTATTATTATTATTATTATGAACTTCTGATTTTATTTTATTCAATTGATAAATCTTTTTATTAATCCTCACTTTTTTTCCTTTTCACTAGACATACACAAAATAATTTAAAACTTCTTTTGGAACTTCTTATCTTAATGTATTTAATTGATAGATCTTCTATTTTAGAGAATCATTCTTATCACTATCATTAATGGTTATTTGTGATTATTATTTCTAACTTTTAATCTTATTGTATTTGATTGATAGATCCATTAATCCTTATCTCATAAATTGTTTTCTTTCTTTTTCGTGAGACATACACAAAATAAAATTAACAAAAATTGCAGGTTTGAATTTGAATTCCATTTAACTATAAAATAATTATAGGTGGATTTCAAGACAAATTCTTCCTTCACTTCTATATTCTCTTCCTGTACTTTTATAAAAAAATAATTATCAAAATATTTATATTAAAGATTTGATATCTCATTCAATTTAATTTTTTTTTAAATATGAATTGAATAAAATCTCATTCAATTTAATTTTATTTTTTTAAAAATATGAATCAAACGAAGTGTCATCAAATTATTATTTTGTTTTATAAATAAAATCTGCATGACACTCTATTCAATTTATATTTAAATCCAACCCAGCAATAATAAGTACAAGTGCAGGTCAGTAGGTTCTACAGTCTCTTCAACTTGGATCGGATGTATTGGATGTATTGTGGTTATTGCTGTGTACGGAAAGTTTGGAAGGGTTAATAATCAGGAAAATGGGAAATGAGAGGTTAAGATTGATATGATGAGCGTTACCAATTCTAATGGATATGGTGGTGTCCGGAGCGAGTTGCAAAGCCAGAGCAGTGAGCGTGTTTTTTAGTGTGGGAATGCTACTATTTCAGTTCAGTTCTTCGGGCCAAGTAAGGGATAATTTCAGTGAAAAAAACATTATAGATAAGGGAATGAATAAGTTCCAAACAGAGATTGCACAAGCAGAGATTGCAGTTCTCAATAAAATCAACACAGACATTTGATTGCTCTTTTAGGATATTGCATGAACTGCAAAAAAGCTTTTGGTGTAGGAGTATATACAGTTGATTAAGTTAGCTTTATGACAGTGTATTCCTTTATTTGTAATTAATGAGATATTTGGAAGAGTTTATGAATCGGATGAAATAACATCTTATTATATTTCTTTTTTTAAATAATAACTGTTACTGATTTATATTTTTTTAATATAAATCAGATAGGGTATCATCTGATTGTCATTTAATTGATATCATATTTAGTTTATAAATTCTTAAATTGACAATCTCTTTCATGGTTGAATATTATCAAATTATCAAATTAATCACTTAAATCTATAACACATCTTATAAATTCTTTATAAATATAAAAAATTAGTTATCTACAATTTTATTAAAGTTTGAATTGAATAATCTTTTAAAACGGTAGGGGATGAAAAAATCTCCACTAATAAGTTTACGAAAATAAAGAAAGAAAAAGACCATACTGACTTTTTTAATTTTTAAGTAAAGCTATATGAATAATTTTATATTACCTATAAAGGTGCAAGAAGAGGTTATGGAGATGGAGGAAGAATTCCTCATACCTCAATAGGTTCCAAATTTTTAATTAAAAATTTTGGGCTAAAATTAATGATATGAAAAAATAAAGATTTTCTTGCTGCACCCCATAATTACTTACTAACTACACTCCCATCCTAAGAGTAAAAGACCCAAATAGTCTCTCTCCCTGTACCACGTTGTCACTGTTGCCGCCAATGCACCTCAATTTTAGAATGCCGACACCATGAGAAGATGATGAAGAGAATGAGAATTGTTCCATAAAGTATTATATATGTTACGAGAATCTTGTTCTAAAACATATTTCATATATTCTCTGTAAAGCATCTCATATATGTTTTGAAAAGTTTACTTTAGAAATCTCATTCCACATAGCTCGTTTTGGAATATATTTTATATGTTTTGAAAATTTTGTTTTAAAAATTTTATTTTAAAAATCATGTTTCAAAAATTATACAAAGTTTCTTCTGAAATATTTTCAGAATAGATAATCTAAAAAATTATCTTTATAAAAGTGAAATGATCATTTTAAAAAGTATTAAAGTACAGGGAAAAAAGCCAAAATTAAAAGTAATATGACTTTGGGCAGTGAATTATAAAAACTATTATTTTAATCTAAGCATAAATGTTTATTTTTATATAATTAAAATTTATAGTATATTAATTTCTTCAAATATATAAATTATATTTTCGATATATGGTGAAAATTTTAATTTATGATATAAGTTTATTTTAACTTACCTTTGATTATGTAAATTGTACTTTAAACAAGGAATGACTGTGATGTGAATATATTTTTAACTATTAACAAATATTTTCCTAAAAACTCGTCTAAATTGATTGAGATATAGATGAACTGATACAGACTGAAAGAGTATGGTTAAAAAATAAAGTATCAAAATAAGAAAAAAATAGTAAAATGAGATTATTAAAATATTTTTTAATTATTTACAATATTTTTTGTGAATATGTGAACAAGATGCAGCTCAATTATCCTCTTACGTGGCCAAACCTCAATCACCATTTCATTTGCTCTCCTTATTCGCAAACTCAATTCCACTTGTTCAATCTCCATGCTTGCACAACCAACAAAGTTTTGGTTTGTTTTTTTTTTTTCAAGCTAAACTGTATATTTAGTGTTTTGAAACTAGGTAAAATTAAACTATTACAAACAATGTTTTAAGGAGATAAAAGTGAATTAAACTTCCATCAATGTTCATGTCTCTATCAGTTTCTTCACCAAAGTGGTTAACCAATTGTGCTGAAGCACTCATCTCAATTCTGTGTTGTGTTGTTTTCCTCCTGTTTGATCTTCTTGATTCTGTTTTCTGCGTTATCTATGGATATCTTGATAAACTCATTGAAGGGGAGGCTTCCCCTTGTTGCTGCTCTAACTGGGAGAGGCAAAAGAGGAGGACGAATGTGGCAGATGGTCTATCAGATAGCTTGTATGAGAGGAAGAACATTTTCAGACAAATGGGGTTCCTTCAATATGAGAGAAAACGAGAAGATTCCAGTAGAAAGTTTGACAAAGGTGGTGGAATGTCAGTTAATCGTTGGTCTGATTGTGGCTGTGAGTCTTGCCTTTCATGGGTGAATGATGGAAGTGACTATAAGCTTCATTTTGTTGTGAAGGAACCCTTGTTGGGTAGGTTAGTTCTACTAGTTTGGTTATTGTTTTCATGTTTCTATGTATGTTTTTGTGTGACTGATTTTTGGTGTCAATTGGTGTTTGACAGCAACTGGTGAGAAGTTTAGGGGAAAACCTTCTGAGAATGTGATATTCTTGCATGGATTTCTCTGCTCTTCCTCATTTTGGACAAAGACAGTGTTTCCATATTTTTCTGAAAAGGCGAATCACAAGTACAGATTGATTGGCATTGACCTACTGGGATTTGGCAAGAGTCCAAAGCCTAGAGATTGCTCATACACTTTGAAGGATCATGTGGAAATGATTGAGAAATCTGTGGTTTTACCATTGGAGTTGAGTAGCTTTCATTTGGTTGCACACTCCATGGGTTGCATAATTGCATTGGCCTTGGCTGCTAAGTACCCCAACTATGTAAAATCAATCACCCTTGTTGCTCCTGTAAGTACTTTACACCAAACTCAATACTTTGCTGCTGATGAAGTTTAAGCACTGATTTTCTAAGAACCAATTAGCAATTTCTATGCTTACATATTTGTCACCAATTAACCTCAGAAATTAGAATCAATGTTACATGAATTTTTTTTATTGTGTTAGGAATTTTAAGTTGATTAGAGATAAGTTCTTTTAATAATATAATAATATATAAATAATTATAAATCTTATCTTATAAATTGATTTTGTAATATTGAGTCAAATTTAAAATTTATCTTTTGATATAATATTAAAATCTATCACAATAAAATTGTTAAGTCTATCATATTATTTATTATCAAACGATCTTATAAGATTAAGTTAGACTTAAAAATTAATTTTGGGATAAAATGTTTGCAGTTACTAACATATGCTCTCAAATTCAAAAATAAAAAATAAGTAAAATATTATTATTACACTATCATACCTTTTAATGTTGAACTTGGATCATTAGTGAGCAGCAAGACCCTTATTTCTTTTATTTGTGGGGTAATCTCTGCTGAATTTCTCCATTCTCGAAAATGGTTTTGGTGGCAGCCATACACTTCTTCTGAGGGCAATGATGCTTGTTTAAATGCACTATCAATGCTTGCTGGAAAGAAATTGTGGCCCCCATTGTCGTTTGGTTCTTCATTTATGTCCTGGTATGAGCACTTGGGTCGTACTTTGTGCCTTGTCTATTGCAGAAATCACCGAATATGGGAAACCATTCTGAAATTCATCACTCGCAAGAGGTAACAAAACATCTATCAAAACACTATAACGTAACATACCACATGTTTCATGTTTCTTTTTCATGTATTACTTAGGACACAGACATGATACGCATGATGCATGCTTTGTTTTACTTTGCTAGGGATCTTCATTTCTCGACCACAGACATGACCAGGCACACCCATCATTCAGCTTGGAGTTCCATGCATAATGTGCTATGTGGAGGAGCAAAATTTGTGGACAGTTACCTCATAATTTTGAGTAAAGTTGGAGTGAGAATAAATGTGATTCAAGGTGAAAAAGATGAAGTTGTCCCAATGGAGTGTTGTAGGAAGTTGAAGTTGAAGGCTCCTAATGCTGAAATCAACATCATTCCAAATGCAGACCATGGCACTGTACTATTTGGCAGAGAGAAGGAATTTGCATTTAGTCTAGAACATATATGGGAGTCTTGCTGCTGATAGAACTTAATTTCAGTTTTCTCAATATATATATGTTTGTGTGTCAATTACTGATTTTTGTTGAAAAAACAAACATCTTTAATAGAGTCTCTTTTTTTTCTCATACATAGATTTACGTATAAAATTATATAATACGTGTTTACTTCAATTATGTGATTGGAGTAATTAAAAGTAAAAATTGAGAGTTATATTTATGTTTACTATTTTAATAAGTTTTCCTGTGACTTTAAAAAAAGTACAATTTTTTCTTTCAAATTTAGAACAAATTTAATTTTTATCCTCAAATTTAAAATTGATTTTTTAAATGTCATAATTTGAAAATGGTTTATTTTAATTTCCTCTATACAAATTTTCTTTTTAAAATGGTATTAGAATACATATTTTGGAAGGACGTACATATGATAACATGATTTAATGGAGAAACTAAGACAATTTTTTAAAATTACGGAGATTAAAAATATTAATTTTAAGTTTAGTAATACTAAAATCAAACTTAGTCAACATGAGAGGTTAATAGCATATTTTATGTCTTTAATTTAGGTTAGTATTTTATTTTTTAAATAATATTAAAATTAACTTTTAATATATGACTTTAAAAAATATTTTGAAAATTTGAAGTCTATTTTTGAAAGCCGCGTTGAACTAATATTTTCCAGTTGAAATGATATTTCAAAATATAAGTTTACCTTTTAAAAAATCATGTTTCAAAATATAACACATTCAAATTTATCCTTTCAAAATTTATTCACTTCAGTAAATGTTTTGAATATGTCACGAATCCTGACTTAAAGGTTTTGGAAAAAAGAAAGAAAACAATTAAAATTTTATTTTTAAAAGCTAATTACTCCTCTCTTTATTTTAACTTTTTCTCAAATAAAAAAGTCATTATCTAAAATTGTCTAGAATGACTACAAATCTCGTCTTTAACTCATTTTTCTTAATAAAGTCTATCGAAAAGTAGAAAATAAAAAGACAGAGACGTTAAACAAATTATAAGTTTTATCATTTTGATAAATTTCAACTTGAAGATTTTAATATATCAAAGAATATATTCTAACATATATTTTTCTCTGAATGACTTGCGTGCACAGTACTTCATATGTAAACTACATAAATTCACCATATATTTACAAAATAATAAATGATAAGGATTTATTACCGGTTACCTATTAAGAGGTAAAAATCTTAAATTACATTTTAATCTCTTTTTTTAATTAGAGTATTGAGTTATTTATTCCTTAATCAAAATAGTATTTTTGTCAGTGGTCATCTTTCACACCTTATTCTTGATCTTTCATCAAGATCTTCCCTATTTATCGATTCTTTCAAAGAAATGAAAAAAATAAATAAATAAATGTTGTGCTTCTCTCCTAACTTCTTGCATGAGATCAAGTGACTTAGTTTCACCATAGATTAATTTAAATTGAATCTCGATTAAATAAAGTAGATTGAATTCAAAAAATATATCACGTTTTAATAAAATTAAATTATATTTTCTAATCAATTTAAATTAGATTTAATCTAGTTTGTCTAATATTTTAAATTTAAATCTGAAGTTAGATTTAAATGGATCAGATTTTGGTTGATACTATAGATCTAATCTGGATAAGTCTAGAAGTTGATTTGATTTAACTTAGTTTCATTTAGTTCAATCAAGTTTCACCTAAACTCAATCCGATCTAGTCATCTTGATTTGGGTGAGGACCTAACTTAATATAGGTTTAATTTGACTCAACCTAGATTGGCATAGGCTTGATTTAATTGAGTCTTGATTTTACTTAAGTCAAATCCAATCCAATTTAACATGACCTGAGCATGGCTTGGCCTAACTTCACCTAGGTCAAGTATAACCCAACTTGACTAAAGTGTGTTTCTATTCTACTTGTCTTGGCTCCAAACTAACCTAGTCTCACCTTGATTTTGGGTTTTCAAAATTCAAAAATTTAAATTCAACCTATATCTAATTCATATTATATAATTTATTGGACTTAAAATTTAAAAAAAATATATGAATTTGGAAAATCATAGATTTAGATTTGAGATAAATTCATTCAAATACACTTAAAGTAATATTGATTTAGGAGGTTACCACCCATAAAAGATAAATTGGTTTAATAATTTTGTGACTAATGAAAGCGTGGACAACCTTTTAATTAGTTTACAAAAGTGTTAAAATTAAAAATTAATATATCAAAATAAGATCAATCTTTTATGTTTGTCCTTTGTATAAATGGTGTTCTTAACAAAGTTAGTTACCTAACATAGCATGTTAAGTGATATGTCAATTGTCACCTATTGTGTCAAGTAGAGTACAAGGTGACAATTGATGTGTTACTTATCGAGTCATGTCAATAAACATTATTACAAAAGATTAATATGAAAGAAAAATCTTACTTTGGGTATTGATTTTTTAATTTCATCATAACGTCTAAAAAAATTAACTATTTTTATATATAAAAAACTATATATATATATATATATATATATATATATATATATATATATATATATATATATATATATATATATATATATA
>Ga0209700_103850_pt1 | contig 28073 bp, 35 predicted proteins | sample SiratroredBW_FD_187528 | JGI IMG/M metagenome (GOLD analysis project Ga0209700, IMG submission 187528) | Root nodule microbial communities of legume samples collected from California, USA - Siratro red BW (SPAdes) (version 2) | ecosystem: Host-associated > Plants > Roots > Nodule | place: USA... | reverse complement strand
TAGTAATTACCACCTAGGCTTTTAGTTCTTGAGGGACCAAATAAATCCATGTGAAGCAGCTCAAGTGGTCTAGTTGTAGAAACAACATTAATCGGTTTAAAAGAGCTTTTAGTTTGCTTACCCTTTTGGCATGTTTCACACAATTTGTTCCTCTCAAACTTAAGCTTAGGAAGACCAATTACAAGATCCTTAGATGCAATCCTATTTAGATGATGCATGTGAATGTGTGCAAGTCTCCTATGCCATAACCAAGATTCATCATCTTGGGATAGCAAACAGTTCATGCTAGGGATGATGCTTGAGACATTAAGCATGTAAACATTACTTACTCTTTTACCTACAAGAAATGTTTCAGTAGATTCTGAATCTGCTATAATGCATTGCTCTGGTTCAAATGTAATCTTGTAACCACGATCACACAGTTGACTGATACTTAGCAGACTATGCGTCAGACCTTCTACCAACAACACATCCTTTATGATCACTTTATTCTCGCTTCCTATATCACCAACACCAAGAATCATTCCTCGATTGTTGTCTCCATAGGTGACGAATCCTGCTGGTTTCCATTTCAAATTAATTAATTGTGAAGCCTCTCCTGTCATGTGCTTTGAGCATCCACTGTCCAGATACCACATCAGTTTATTGGATGCTGACTGTTCCTGCAAAATAGATTGAGTTTAAGGATTTGGTATCCTGTTAAGCTTGGGCCCAGCAGTTTTAGATGTGCTTTTTGGCACCCACCTAACTAATCCTTTTGGCACACTAAATTTCCTAATCCTACAGTTTCTAACAGAGTGACCCTTTTTCATACAGTAGAAGCAGGCAATCGATTGTGAAGACTGTGATCCAGAACCTTTAAAAGAATTGTCAAACAGTTTTTGCTTTCCACTGGGACCAGCTTGATAACCGATGCTAGACTTTTCAAAAACACAATTTTGGGATCCCAAAAGAGCATTTAGGTTTGCTGTCCCCATAGATAGTTTCGAAGCAGTAGAAATCAGATAATTCACTTTACTTTGCAAAACAACACAGTTTTCACAATCAACTGGCTTGCTAGAGTTAAGTTTACTGGAGTGTGCAGAATTCAACTGCTTTTCTAAATTTTCAAAATCATCTTTTGCTTTAAGTAACTCATCCTCCAATTACTTAACTCTCTTTTCCAGCCAGTTGTTCATGCCTTTCAATCTTCTATTGGATTGGGCTAACTTGTTAGCTTCCTTGTGTGTTTCTTGAAATGCATGAAGAAGTGTTATGTAGTTAGTACTATTAAATGAAGCACTGGATTTAGTACTACTTACATCAGAATCTCTTCCAGCCATCATACACATATTGGCTTCAATCTGATATTCTGAAGAACAACTAGACGATGTAGCATTGTCCTCCCAAGCTATATACGCGCGTCTAGTTTTTCCAGATTTATTGTTCTTCCTTTCTGGTGCTTTGTCTTTGGTTGCAATGCTTGGACACTTAGCTTTCATATGTCCCTGTTTTCCATAGCCAAAACACACAAGTTTAGTTGAACCAGAATCAGTTTTATTTTTACCTCTTTTAGCTTGCTGGTTCTTCAATCTGTTCTTCATCTTTATGAATTTCTGAAACATTCTTGTCAACAGATTGAGGTCCTCAGATTCACTGCAGTCTCCTAAACTTTCATCAGTTGATTCCTAAACAACAGTTCTAGTCTTGAGTGTCGGGCTCTTGGTTTTTTTCTCCATTGTTTCCATTTCTTTCAACCTGATCATCTTCAGTTCATGTTCCCTCAATTTGCCAAACAGCGCTGCAGTTGTAAGTGTTGTCAAGTCTTTAGTTTCTGAAATTGTTGTGACTTTAGGCTGTCAGCTCCTGTCTAAGCACTTCAGAATTTTGATATTAAGCTCCTCTTTATCAAACTGCTTGCCTAGTCCAATTAGATGATTGACAATGTGTGTAAATCTTTTCTAGACATCAGCAATGGTCTCTCCTTGCTGCATTCTGAACAACTCGTATTCCTGGATCAATGCATGTTTTCGTGCTCTCTTCACATCAGTGGTTCCTTCATGTGTGACTTCTAGAATGTCCCACATTTCTTTGGCTAAACTGTATTGAGATACTCTAAAGAACTCATCCAGATTTAATGTAGAAGTTATAATATTTTTAGCTACACAATCATACTGCATTTTCTTGTTCTCAAGATCAATTAACTCATCAAAACACTTAGCAGTAGACACACCATCAACAACATGCATAGGAATGAATGGACCATTTAATATGGCATTCCAGAATTGATAGTTTACCCCAGAAAACATAGGTGGTCTATTAATAGATGTACCTTCAGCAAAAGGTAACTTGTTCTCGGCCATGGATCAAAATCTTGACTAGGATTCAAGATCCTAGCTCTGATGCCAATTGAAAAATAAGGTTTAGACTGAGTTCAAGAGGGGGTTGAATTGAACTTTCAAAATCTTTTCGCAAATATGATTTGTTCTAGAAATGGAGAATGAAAATTCTTAATTTAATCAATCAACTCGTGTAATTCTGGACTGTCCAGTAAACAACCAATGGTGCACAACGGAAATTATTAAAGATAAACCCAGAAAACAGTTTCAGTATAGAAATGTGTTAATCCAGATTCAAGATGATTAAACACAATCCAGTAGATTAAAAATAATCAAGAAACACAGTTGATTTAAATATATGTAAACAGATTCAATGATCAGTTTTTAATCCAGTCAATTTAAATGATAACAGCAGTTGAATAAAAGAAATCAAGAAGAGTAGGGAGAAAAGCAAGAACACAGAATTTTTATACTGGTTCACCCTTCCTCAAGGGCTACGTCCATTCCTTTGCAAACTAGCAAAGATTTCCACTAAAGGGATCACAAGATCACTTTACAACCCTTGCTCCCAGCAAGTATCAAACTGCTCCCAGCAGTAAGCCCACACCTCACTGAACCCCTAAGCTAGTGTGTAACAAGTGCAGAAACCCACTGCACCACAACACTTGCAGTCCACAAGCAACATTGCTCCTTGCAGCACTCACACTCTACTGAACCCCTCAGCAGATGTGAGACCAGTGCAGAAACCCACTGCACCAACTTAATTACAAACCCAGTAATTGAAAACAGCAAACAGATTACAGAACAACAAGATCAGAAATGATCACACAGTACTTCTACATAGAACATATTACAAAGAATGAAGATCAGGTGTAGAAGACTTAGCTTTGGTCCATAACCAAAGTTGCAAGAACCTCACTCAAGGATGCTTAAAAGATTCACGTTCTTGGAGGTTTCTTGATTTGAAAAGCTTTGCCAAAATGATGATCGCACAAAATGGACACTATATCTCAGTTAGAAAATCTCAAGGAATGCTTTTCGAAAGTTTTATTTTGATAACTGAAAATGATAGTGCGCATTCCTTTAAATACCCAAATTAGTTTTAAAAAGAACTTAGCTGTCATAGTTCAATTAATTGAACAAACCATTCAATCGATTAAATTGACCGTTAGTTGACCCAGTCAAAGATTTCAGTTGTAACAGAAATAACTGTATTCTAGTTGTAACAGAAATAACTGTCACATTCAATCGATTGGTTTAGAAATTCAATTGATTGAAAAACCTTTTCCAGCAAAAAAAAGTTTGGGTTATTTTTCTTAAAAACAGTTTTAATAAAAATATTTGTGAATCTTTTTAGCACCTCAGGAATGATGAAACATGCCACTAATGATTAAGGACTAAGCCAATCACCAAAACACAAACCCAACTAAGGACCAAGACCTAATCACCCAACCATCTTCATGTTGGCACAAAGTCTTCACTTGAACAATTCTGGTCCAGGTTGGTTCCGACAGATTCTTCATGAGGCAGTCTTCATTAGCTCACGTGCTAGGCATTGATCTAACATAGTCTAGATCCAATCCATCAGAAACTTCAACAAGTAATGGTCTTTATTGACTTCATCAAATCACATGCTTAGCCTTGGTGCTAACAAAGAAGATTTCATAGTGAGTGGACCACTGTCCTCTATATACATTGAGGTTGTTGAGGAAGCCTTGGAAACATCTTTCCAAGCTCTAGAGGTGGTGAGTAATGCATATGTTGAGTCCTTTCAGATAAATCCTTACTTGTTTGACACATCATTGATGATGGCAAAAACTATGCTAAGAAAAGGATAAAGTTCGGAGATGGGCTCGACAAGGATGGTACAGGACTTGTGTTCCCCTTGGGATTGGTTGGAGACAAAGGAAGATATGGGTTGGGATACAAACCTACCCAAGCTGACAGGAGAAGAGTATATGAAGAAAGAAAAGAGAAAAGTCTTGCAAGACTAGAGGGTCGCGAACTAAACATGGGAAAAATCACCTTGTGCGACATAAACCAACGCTTTCATAGTGCCGATTGGATAAATACAAATCAAGTGGCAACAACCCTAGGAGAGTCTGAAGTAGGAGGTCTGAATTTTGTGTATCCTTGTTCTCCTCATTGTAACTCAACAACTGGAAGCATGTGGATGTGTCCAGGGTGTTTAATTGTAATGAAATGTAATTGATCAATCCTTTTGCTTCGCTTAGAGCTTTAGGATATGTTATTTGTATGGGCTATTTTTTAGGACTTGTTGTTTCAAATGTTTTGGTTGTTTCTATTCTGAATTTGAATTGTTTCCTTTGCAAAGCACAGTATTGACATAACTGCGCATTTGCATAATAAATTTGTTCTTTCATTTTTCTCTTTATGTTTTCTTTCTTTTCTATTTATTTTCATAAACTTGAATAATGCATATATGTTGATGAATCTTTTGAAAATAACAATGCGTATATCTCGTACACTAATTTTACACTTCCCGTAACACGGAAGATGATTATGAAGAATATTGGGAACCCCCTCCTGAATTGTTGAGATTAGTGGGACAAGAAATAAGAGAGATAAAACCGCATCAGGAGGATGTAGAGGTAATCAATTTAGGAGATGAAAATAAGAAAAAGAGGTCAATATAGTTACAGGTATGACAAATGAAACACAGAGGAAATTGTGTGCTTTGTTGAGAGAATTCAGAGATATTTTTTATTGGTCTTACCAAGATATGTCTGGATTAGACCGTGATATGGTACAACATAAATTACCACTCAAGCCAGAATGCCTTCCAATCAAACAAAAACTAAGAATAACGAAACCAGAGGTATCATTGAAAATAAAGGACGAGGTAGAAAAACAATTCAATGCTGGATTTTTGGCAGTAGCAAAATACCCTCAATGGGTGGCCAATGTGGTTCTAGTACCAAAGAAGGATGGAAAGGTTCGAATGTGTGTAGATTATCGAGATCTAAATCATGCCAGCCCGAAAGATGATTTCCCATTACCGCACATTGATATCTTAGTGGACAATACAACTAAATTTTCATTGTTCTAATTTATGGATGGATTCTCTGGGTACAATTAGATCAAAATGGCACCCGAAGATATAGAAAAGACGACATTCATCACACCACCAGGTACAGTTTATTATAAGGTAATGTCTTTTGGACTTAAAAATGTTGGGGCAACATAACAGAGGGCTGTGGTGACCTTATTTCATGGCATGATTCACAAAGAGATTGAAGTATATGTCGACGATATGATCACCAAATCCATATCTGAAGAAGAGCACCTTGTTAGCTTACGAAAATTGTTCGAAAGGTTGAGGAAATTTAAACTCAGATCCGAAAAACTATTGAGTTTTATTATTAGTCAAGGTGCGTGCAATACTAGACATGCCACATCATCGCACAATGAAAGAGGTTTGAGGTTTTCTAGGGAGACTAAACTACATTGCTAGATTTATCTACAAGTTAACTGCCACTTGTGAGCCAATATTTAAAATTTTGTGTAAAAAGCAGGTGGTAAAGTGGAATGAAGATTTCCAAATAGCTTTTGATAAAATCAAGCAATATTTACAAGAGCCTTCGATGTTGTGCCCACCAAGTTCCTGACAGATCTCTCATCTTATATTTGACAGTCTTAGATGAATCGATGGGTTGTGTTCTGGGACAACACGATAAAACAGGTAGGAAATAACATGCAATTTATTATCTGAGCAAGAAATTTACTGGGTGTGAGTAAAGATACTCGTCTAGAACGAACTTGTTGTGCTTTGGCTTAGGTAGCTCACCGATTAAGACAATAAATGTTAAGCCATACGACTTGATATCTAAGATTGATCCAATCAAATACATCTTAGAAAAGCCTGCTCTCGTGGGAACAATAGCTCGACGGTAAATGTTGTTGTCAGAATATGACATAATATATGTTACCCAAAAGGCTATCAAAGGCAGTGCCCTAATAGATTTTTTAGCTCATCAGCCCGTTAAAGACTATCAACCAATGCAGCCTAATTTCCCAGATGAAGATATTTCAACTTTTTTCCATGTAGATGAGTTTAACCATGATGAAAATACATGGACTTTATTTTTTGATGGGGCTTCCAATGTATTGGGCCACGCCATAAGAGCGGTGCTTATCACTCCCGACAAGCAATATATACCAATGACGACGAGACTGAGTTTCGATTGTACTAATAATGTGGCATAGTACGAAGCCTATGCTATGGGGATTCAAGCAGCCATTAAATTTAGAGTAAAACTTTTGGATGTACATGGTGATTCAGCTTTTGTTATACACTAGATAAAAGGCGAATGGGAGACTAGGGATCAAAAGTTGATTCCATATGAAACATAGATCAAGGGATTGACGAAGTACTTTGATGCTATAGTACTTGATCACATTTCGATTGGTTGATGCTTTTGCCACCTTGTCATCCATGTTCAAACTGAATAAAGAAGGAGAGTTACCCATGATCAAAATGAAAAGCCATGAAGATCTAGTTTACTGCATTTTTATCGAAGAAGAGCCAAATGGCAAGCCTCGGTATTTTGATATTAAGTGATACCTCAAAAGTCAAGAATACCCTAAAGCGGCCTCTGAAAATGATAAATGAATGCTAAGAAGATTGGCCTTAAACTTTGTGCTAAATGGAGATGTGTTGTACAAAAGAAACCGTGATATGGTGTTTCTTAGAGGCGTAAATGCTAAAGAAGCAAAGATAATCTTAGAAGAAATTCATGAGGGGAGTTTTGGAACTCATATGAATGACCATTCCATGCCTAGGAAGATCTTGAGAGTTGGATACTTCTGGTTGACTATGGAAAATGATTGTTGCATACATGTAATAAAGTGCCACAAGTGTCAATTATACGTAGACAATGTTAATGTCTTGTCGATACCTTTGAATGTTCTGTTTCTTCCATGGCCTTTTCTCAATGTGAGGAATAAATGTTATTGGAGCTATAGAACCTAAAGCATCAAACGGACATCGATTATTTCACCAAGTAGGTGGAAGTCGCATCTTATGCTATTGTAACGAGGAAATTGGTGATAAAGTTCATAAAAAGGGAATTGATTTGCAATATGGGTTGCCTAGCAAAATGATCAGTGACAATGCCATGATGAAAAATAAGAGTCACATGCACTCCCATTCATAAAGAGAATAACAAAAATGAAAAACATTGCATACATTCATGCACTCACCTCAGAGCATGCATTATCCAATATTCATTTTGGCATTCACACTGATGTTCGCATACAAATATCAATTTGTTTCTTTCAACATGGGCCAACTCTTTGGGATTAGTCTCACTCTTTTACAAATCATGACGGTGTGTGACCCTCTTGGCTTAGTCCATGGTCCGACCTCACTCTTTTACAAATCGTGATGATGTGTGACCCTCTCGAATCAGTCAAAGGTCCGACCTCACTCTTTTTCAATTATGATGGCACGTGACCCTCTCTGCTCAATCCAAGGTCTGACCTCACTCTTTCTAATCATGACGGTATGTGACCCTCTTTGCTCAGTACAAGGTCCGACCTCACTCTTTTTTCAATTATGACGGCATGTGACCCTCTCGGCTCAGTCCAAGGTCCGACCTCAAGAAGAGTGAATTGAACTATTAATTCTTTTTGAAAGGAAGTTGGAAAGAATGACTATTTTTATAAATCAATGATCACCAAACATTATATGCACAGATCAATCAAGTAAATTGATAAAACAGTAACCTAAAATGGAATAAGTGTGTGCAAGTAGTAAAAATAGTTAGCTAAAATGTCAAAACAACCGATTGAATTTTTCCGGCAGAGTTAAATCAACAAAATAACAAGTTAAATGCTAAATTAGTTGACTAAATTTTCTCTCCAAAACTTAGAAAAATTTCAGCAATTCCAATAGAAAAAGAATTAACTAAAATCTAATTTTAACTAATTAAAACTTTTAAGCAGTTACAATTTTGAATCAAAACCAGAAAAACACGATGGAAATCCTTTTCAAAACACAATTTTGTACCATGGAAGAATAAGGGTGAAATGATCAGGAATTTTGTCCTGAAAACAACCAACTAAAATTGGAAAACAATTGGCTAAAATCCTTAAAGCAAAGTGGTGAAAATGGTTTATGCAATAGTGCTGACAAAAACATAACCATATTTTCAAGTATGTGTAGAAATAGCTTTGCAATTCTACTAAAAAATTGTTTGTATAAAGAAGAATTAAAAGAAGTATATCAATTTTGTTCAATGTGAACTTTGGCCAATATATTTTTCAACAAATACAAAATTAGAGGCTAACCTTCTTAACATTCTTTTCTCATTCTGAGTGGCTGATTCAGGATATTCTCGGCTCTTAAGGTATCATTTATTATTGAAGTACCATGGCTTGCCATCCAAGGGCGTCAGCCAACTGATTATCTTCTCTCGAAATATGGTGAAACTCTATATCATCGCAATGTTCAATCATCCCTTTGATGTACGCTTTGTAAGGAGTCAACTTTTGGTCTCGAGTTTACAATTTTCCTTTTATCTGATGAACAACTAGTGTTGAATCACCATATACATTCAAGCACACTACTTTAAATTTTATAGCTGCTCGAATCCCCAAAGCACAAACTTCATATTCTGCTATGGTATTTGTGCAATCAAAACACAATCTACCAGTCATTGGTATATATTGTTTTTCTAGGAAAATAAGCATTCCTCCTATACCATGACCCAATGCATTAGAGGATCCATCAAAGAATAAAATCCATTTCCTTTCATCATCACTACTTTTTGATGTGACAAAGAGGGCCATAATATCTTCATTTGGAAACTCAGGTTGCAGGGTTGGATAGTCCTCTATGAGTTGTTGAGCCAAATATTCTGCCAGAGCACTGCCTATAATAGGTTTTTTACATGACATACAAAATATCAAATTTTGATAACAACATCTGCCAACACACAAGTTTTCTCTAATGCATAATATCTTTGTTCCCAATCATTAAATTTATTACTCATATAATATATGACATGCTCCTTTTTCTCATTTCGTCATGTTGACCCAAGACGCAACCCATCGATCCATATAATACTCTCAGGTACAGAATGAGAGGCCTTCCAAGAACTAGCGGACGCAGTACTTGAGGTTCTCTTAGATATTGTTTAATTTTGTCAAATGCTACCTGAAAATCTTCATTTCATTCTACCACTTGATTCTTACGTAACAATATGAAAATTGGCTTACAAGTTGTAGTTAACTGGGAAATAAATTTAGCAATGTTATTTAATCCTTTCAGAAAACCTCGAACCTCTTTTTCCTTAAAAAGATGTGGCATTTGTAGAATAGCACGCACTTTATTTGGATCAACTTCCATTCCTTTTTGACTAACAATACATCCTAGAAGCTTCCCAAGTTTTAGTCCAAATGTGCATTTACACGGATTCAACTAGAGTTTATATTTCCTCAACCTTCCAAATAACTTTTTTCAAATTAACAAAGTGTTCTTCTTCAGATGCAGATTTGGATATCATGTCATTAACATAGACATCAATTTCTTTGCGCATCATGTCATGAAAAAGAGTCACCGTAGCCCTTTGATATGTTGCCCCAATACTTTTGAGCTCGAATGACATTACTTTATAACAGAACGTGCCCCATAGAGTGATAATGGTATTTTTCTCAATATCTTGAGGCGCCATTTTAATTTGATTGTATATAGAGAATCCATCCATGAATGAGTATAAAGAAGACGTAGCAGTGTTATCCACTAGTGTCTCGATATGTGGTAGTGGAAAATCATATTTAGGGCTAGCCCTGTTCAGTTCTCTATAATCTACACGCATCCGAACTTTTCCATCTTTCTTGTACGGGAACAACATTTGCTACCCATTGAGGATACTACTTTATTGCTAAAAATCCAGTGTTGAATTTGTAAAATAAGGTTTAGACCGAGTTCAAGAGGGGGGGTGAATTGAACTTTGAAAACTTTTCGCAAATCTGATTTATTCTTGAAGTAGAGAATGAAAATTCTTTATTCAATCGATTGACTATGTAATTCTGAACTGTCAGGTAAACAATCGATTGTGCACAGCGGAATATATCAGAGTTAAACCCAGAATTCAGTTAAACCCAGAAAACAGTTTGCAGTGTGAAAATGTTTTAACCCAGATTTAAGATGTTTAAACACAATCCAGTAGATTAAACACAATCTAGAATCACAGTTTATTATGCAAACAGATGTTCAGAGTATGAATAATAGTATGAACTGATTTTAATCCAGTTAATTTTAAAAATGGCAGCAGTGAATAAAAGCAATCAAGAAGAGTAGGAAGAAAAGCAACAACACAAAATTTTTATCCTGGTTCACCCTTCCACAAGGGCTACGTCCAGTCCTTTGCAAACTAGCAAAGATTTCTACTAAAACAGATCACAAGATCAGTTTACAACCCTTGCTCCCAGCAAGTTACAAACTGCTCCCAGCAGTAAACCCACACCTCACTAAACCCTTCAGCTTGTGTGTGACCAGTGCAGAAACCCACTGCACCATAACACTTGCAGTCCGCAAGCAACACTGCTCCTAGCAGCACTCACCCTCTACTGAACCCTTCAGCAGATGTGAGAACAGTGCAGAACCCACTGCACCAACTCAATTACAAACCCAGTAATTGAAAACAGCAAACAGATTGCAAATCAACAGGATCAGAAAGGATTACATAATGCTTCTACACAAAACAGATTACACAGAATGAAGATCAGGTGCAGAAGACTTAGCTTTGGTCCAGAACCAAAGTAGCAAGAACCTCACTTCATGGATGCTTCAAAGATTCACATTCTTGGAGGTTTCTTGATTTGAAAAGCTTTGCAAAAATGATGATCGCACAAAAGGGGCAATATCTCTCTTAGAAAAACTCAAGGAATGCTTTTTGAAAGTATTTGTTTTGATAAGTCTGAAAGTGATGATTCTCATTCCTTTAAATACCCAAAATCAGTTTTAAAAATTGCTTAGCTGTCAAAATTCAATTAATTGAACAAACCATGCAATCGATTGAATTTGACCGTTCGTTTGACCCAGTCAAAGTTTTCAGTTGTAACAGCCATAATTGTATTTCAGTTGTAAGAGAAATAACTGTCACACTCAATCGATTGTTTTGGAAATTCAATCGATTGAAAACCTTTTTCCAGCAAAAACATTTTGGGTTATTTTTATTAAAAACAATTTTGATAAAAATCTTTGTGAATCTTTTTAGCACCTCAGAAGTGATGATCCATGCCACAAGTGATTAAGGACTAAGCCAATCACCAACACACAAACCTAACTAAGGACCAAGACCTAATCACCCAACCATCTTCATGTTGGCACAAAGTCTTCACTTGAATAATTCTGGTCCAGGTTGGTTCCAACAGATTCTTCATGAGGTAGTCTTCATCAGCTTCAGAAGTTAAGACTTGGTGCTCACAATATTGACTTCATCAAATCACGTGCTTAGCCTTGGTGCTAATAGAATTGTTTCTCCACTTCTTCTTTTATTTTTAACGATACCTCTGGTTTCATTCTTCTCTGTTTTTGTTTAATTGGATGACATTTTGGTTTAAGCGGTAATCTGTGTTGCACTATCTTGGGGTCTAGACCAGGCATATCTCTGTATGACCAAAAAAATATCTCTTAACTCTTCCAAAAGGATATGTAGCTGCTGCCTCATTTCTCTTGTCAAACCAGCTCAAATTTAACCTTCTTTTTCTTCCCCCTCATCTTTCGAATTGACCATTTCTACCTCTTCTTGATGCAGTTTTATTTCCCTTGCCTCTAGTTCTAAAATCTCAAAAATTCTGAAGGAGGTTCACAATTTTCTTCACATTCATCATTTTCCATATTATCTGCGACATTTGTGAAATTTCGGTATGAAATATTGGAATGGTTATTTTTCAAAACATGCATAATCATGTTTGCATTATTCAATTTTACTAAAATAAATAGGCAAGACAAAATGTAAATGAAAAAACAACCAATTTTATTGAAGACAAAATCATTGTTATTGCTAAGAAACAGGTCAAATGTAAACGAAAAATTGTTTAGATCCAATCAGATGTTTTTTCTCTAAAAGAATTACATTTGATCACATGTGAGCACCAAAGGTATGTCTACAAACTCCCAATTTCCAATTTGCTCGTTAGGAAGACAAGCATGTACAAAATTAGAGCTTTTATCTTCATGCTCTCGGTCGATCGCAGCCACTCGATCAACATTAATCCACCCACCACTATAAAAGCTTTACTCCAGGCTGCGTAAGGAAATTTCCTTTGATCTTGACACCCGGCCCTCCAGCTTGGCTCGACTTCTTTCAATCCTTTCTTCAATTAACCTCCATTTGTCAGCTTGAGTAGGATTGTATCCCAAACCATACCTCCCTTTGGTTTTAGTTAACTCTAGTGCCATTATAGACCCTTTATCATTTTTGCCCAAACCGATGCTATATTTATATCCCTCTTTAATCATAGTCTTAGCCATCATTAAGGATGTACTAGACAAATAAGGATCCACATTGAAGGGTTCTACGTAAGCTGTGTTGACAACCTCCAAACCTTGGAAAGAAGTTTTTAAGGCCTCTTTTGAAGCTTCAATGTAGGGGGTGGATGACGGCCCACATACCAGCAAGTCCTCCTCCCTAGAAACTATAGTTAATTTGTCATCAAATACAAATTTCAACTTCTAGTTCAAAGTGTACTACTCCAGCTGTATGTATCCACAGTCTTCCTTGTAAGCAACTATATGCTGGCAATATGTCCATTACTTAGAATAGTATCTAGAAATACATGGCCCAACTTATACTGGTAACGCTATCTCCCCTATAACTTCTCTTTTGCTCTCACCAAAAGCTTTCACCACCATGGTACTAGGACGTAAATGAATCCCATCACTAAGAAATTTGTTCAAGGTGGTTTTTAGCATTATGGCCTCTGCCCTCCGAAGGTATTTCATCCTCAGTAAAAGTTAGGTAATTGTTAGCAGTAATGTGACTAACAATTCCATCAAATTTATCCAAGGATATATCTTGTTCCATATGGGCTCCGCTCAGAATCTTCATTAATAACTTCCGATGGGAAGTAGAATGCATTAACAACTCCAACAAAGATATCCTCATAGGCATGCAATTCATCTGATCCACCACTTTGTATTCGCTTTGTTGGATGAATTTTATAAATTCACAAGCTTCCTCGCTGGTAATCTCCTTTTTCTCTTTCTCTTTAGGCCCTGGGTCCGCTTGCACAACTTTTTCTTTTAGAAATGGTTTTCTCACCTTTTAATTATGGCTGAGTAAAAAGGCAACCGCTTCTAGTAATACCCCCAATTATCATATGATTTTCTACAGTTGACTGATTTATCATTTTATTCTCCTTGAATGATACTGATACCATACTTCCAAGGAACAACTTTACCTTTCTTATTTGGAAGGATGATGGTGTTTGAATCACCAATGGTTGTCGGCCTAAAGGCATGGAGGTGGCCTTAGAAAACTGTATCACTAGCAGTTTAGGTTGAGATGCGTTCTACTCTTCTCCCATGAGCACTTTGCCTTTCTTTCTTCGATGATAGACTTGTAGAACATGCCTATCCATAAAATCTTGCACAAAGGTCTTGAATTAAACACATTCATCAATGGAATGTTTAGTGTTAACACAAAAACCACACTTGTCCTCTAGCCCATACTCATATTCAGACAAAACTGGTTGGAAGAGTGCTCTAAAAACCTCATTCAAAAGTTTCTTTATTTCAGTTACATGCTTGACCAAGCTTTCAAAAGAGCTTCAAAGATCCATCAAGTCTAATAATAATCAAGGCACTAAGTGAGAATTTAATCCTTTCGAAAACCTCTTTTACAAAGTACTGCAATCAATTGTTTTCAAAAATAAATTTGCTGAAAAATCATTTTTGAGAAAAATAACCCATTGATTTTTGGTTTCAATCGATTGAATCGCGAACCGTTTTTCTATTTAATAATAGTCATGGTTTTAAAACATCAGAGGGATTCTCTTTTTAAAAGGATGAATATAAAATTGATAAACTACGAATTATAGAGAGCCTTGAGTGCGAAAAATAGTGATAATCAAACATAAGTTAGTGGGTCTATTGAATTCAAGTGATTCTCTTCAATAATGATCAATATTCTAGATCTTGAAGCTCTTCATTGGTGAAAAACGTGTTGCTCTGGTTCTGCATCATTAGAGATAAGTTTTTGCACTGTGTTCTATTACAAAATTGTTGTAAAGCGCAATTTTTATTTTGTTTGTTATAATTGATGTATTTGTGAGTGGTTTGTCGACAAATTGTATAGGATTTACATTTGTAGGAGTGCAGTAAGGTTCTGCATTGGTTTTATTTTATCTATAGGGTTTAGAGTTGTGTTCTTGTGGGGTGCAAAAGGATTCTTGCAGGGTGCAAGTGTATTGTTGGTTGTAATGCTTTAACTTGGTGTTCTTTAGTGAATTTCTTTGCTTGTTGGAAAAGAGATTGGATGTATCTCTCGAGGAAGAGTGAATCAGAATAATTCTTAGTGTTTTTGCTATCTCTTGACCCTATCTTGATTCGTGTTTTCATTTTGTGCAAGTTTCTCGATTCTGTCAAAAATTCAATCAATTGATTTTGACTTTCAATTAATTAGTTTTTGTTGCACTCCACGTTTGCCTATTCTGTTCTGCATATTTTTGTGGTTCTGGAAATTGTGTTTGGCATTTTTAGATTTCTCTGTTGTTTCATACTATATTGCCTATGAACATTATGGATTTGATTTGCCTCATTTTTCACTTCTGAAAAACCCATTAACGCTTTTTAGTTTCAATTAATTGTACTTGTTGTTACTACATCTCTTGAGGTTCTGTAATTGATTGTGTATGTAGTTTAATTGATTGTTTTCTGTCCTTCATATTCTGACATCCTTTTAATTGATTATTCATGTTTTCAATCGATTAAAGTTCTGACATTGATTTTGCCATTCAAGTTGTTTAATCAATTGTTTGTCAACTTTAATTGATTGGTTTTCTTTTTGAAGAATCTCAAAATTTCACATTCACAATTTTTAATCTTTTACCGTTTCAAGTGTTTGTATCATATATTGTTCAATTGATTGTTTTCCTAATTCAATTAATTGATTCTATGAAATAGTTTCTTATAAGTAAATTCAATTCATTATTTCTGTCCGTCAATTGATTGAATCTGTGTTGTGCTGTTCTACGAGTGATTTTCAATCAATTATTTTTACACTTTAATTAATTGATTTTGTGTTGTGCATTCAAAATTTACACAATTGATTACGTTGATAATGGACTTTCATTCTTTCAATTATTTCTTTCCATATTTTGTCAAAATCTTTGAAAGGTCAATTCACACCGTCTTGAACTCAACCTAAAATCCTTTTCAATTGGTATCAAGAGCAAGGGATTGTATTTTACTCAAGTTTTCATCCATGGTTGAGAACGAGTTACCTTTTGCAGAGGGAGCCTCAATAAACAGGCCACCCATGCTTAGTGGTGTGAATTACTAATTTTGGAAAGTAAGAATAAAGATCATTATTGAATCAATTGATCGTGGGATTTCGAATGCAATTGTGAATGGTCCATTTATTCCCATGACTGTTGTTGGTGGTGTGACTGTTGAGAAATCTTTTGATTTGCTTACTGACGTTGAGAATAAGAAAGTACAGTATGATTTTATTGCCATGAATATAATAACTCCCGCTTTGAACCTTGATGAGTTTTTCACGGTATCACAATGTAAATCCGCAAAAGAGGTGTGGGATATACTTTAGATCACTCATAAAGGTACCACTAATGTAATGAGGGCAAGGAAGCATGCCTTGATCCAAGAATATGAGTTGTTCTGAATGCAGCCAGGAGGGACTATTCTTAATGTATAGAAACGGTTTACTCACATTGCTAACCATCTTATTGGACTAGGTAAACAATTTGATAAAGAGGAACTAAACATCAAGATTCTGAAATGTCTGGATAGAGGTTGGCATCCCAAGGTGACAGCAATTTTAAAAACCAGAGACTTCACTACACTGACCACTACAACACTCTTTGGAAAGTTGAGGGAACACGAGTTGGAGAGGATCAGGCTGAAAGAAATGGAGACTGTTGAGAGAAAAAACAAAAGCCTAACACTCAAGTCAAATGTTGCACATGTAGATAATAGTGAGGAAAGCTTTGGTGATTGCAGTGATACTGAGAACCTGAATCTATTGACAAAGAGATTCCACAAGAATTCATCAAGATGAAAGACATGGTGAAGAATCAATAATGCAAAAGGTAGAGTAAGAAATCTGATTCTGGTTTTGCTAAATTCACCTGTTTTGGTTATGGTAAACACAGTCATATCGAAGGACAATAAAAGAAGAGCAACAGAGCTGGAAAGACTATACATAACTTGGGAAGACAATGATACATCTTTAAGCGAATCTTGACTTGAACAAATTGAAGCAAACCTGTGTTTTATGGCTGGAAAGAAATCAGAGGTGAGCAGTGTGAATTCCAACACCTCATTTAATAGTGAGAATTATAGTTCAATTCTTCAAGCAGTTTTGTAAACTCATGAAGAAGCTAATAGATTGGCCTTATCAAACAATTGATTCAAAGGCCTAAACAATTGGTTGGAAGGTTGAGTCTCAATGCAGTTTTAGGATCACAAAATTTGAAAAATTTGGCATTGGATATCAATATGGTTTCCAAGGAAAACAAAAAGTGTTAGCACCAAGAGTTGTTATATGATTTGATGAAACCAATAAATGGATGGAGTCTACAATGGATCGTTGCTAGCTATGTGGATTGCAAGAAGACTCAAAAAGCTTGGTGGAGTTTTGGTCCTAGACTTAGCCTGTGTGTGTGAGTTTAGTTTTTGGTTCAAAATCATAAGTTGCATGATAAGAAATTCAAAGTAAGCTCCAAAATAAATTTTGCTTAATAAAATTAATAAAAGGTTTAAACTATTTCAAAAATGAATTCAGTAAATTGTTTTCAGAATCTGAACTTGATGAATTTTCTTCTAACTCACAGAAAATTCAATCGTTTAAACGATTAATACAACCGATTGATGTTTTGACAGGACTTATAACCATTTTTCTTATATAAAGGTCAAGCACGTGATTTCATGGTAACTAATACATTTGAGCGAGTACTTGTGAATTTTTCTTAGAGAGAAAACACGCATAAACACCTTGAGACCTTTTGACAATTATTTTTCATCATGAACACTAATCTTGGAGCATTGCTTTGAGTTTGATTTCGTGAAACTGTGACTCTGATCCAGAGATAAGTGTTCTACTCTGTTCTTAATACAATTTGTAATATGTTGAGTAGATTCACTACTGTAATTGTTCCATTTATTAATCTTTCTTATACTATAAGTGTGGTGTTACGAATTACATAGGGATTGTAATTGTAACTAGTTTAGTACAGTAGGTTCTGCATTGGTTAGACAACTGTTGTAGGGTGAAGTAGGCCGTTTGTTGCTGGGAGCAGTGGTTACTTGCGGGTTGCAACTATTGTGTACTGTGTAAAGCTGATCTTGGTGATCTTTTTTTGTGAAACTCTTTACTGGTTGAAAAAAGACTAGACATAGTCCTTGAAGAAGGGTGAACAAATATAAATCTTTGTGTTCTTGATCTTTGTTTCCCTCTTCTTCAACACTTATCATTTCTATTATTGTCCGTTTAATTAACTCTTCTTACACATAATTGATTGTTCTTCTTACTGGTCTTATTCTTGAAAATACTGGACTTGTTATTTCAACTGTTGAAAAGAGATCCAGAAGCCTTGCACTCAAGACAAAGGATGCAGATATTGAGTCCTGTGAGGAGAGCTCAAATGAGTGCAGTGATACTGAAAATCTCAATATATTGACAAGGAGATTTCATAAGTTTATCAAGATGAAGGGCAAGATGAAGAATCAGCAGAGTAAAAGGTATAACAAGAAACCTGATTCTAATTCGACTAAATTCACTTGTTTTGGCTGTGGTAAACAGGGTCGGTCATATGAAAGTAGACTGCCCAAGCCTTGCTAACAAAGAAAAGGCAAATGAGAAGAAGAGCCACAAATCTGGAAGGGGCAGGAAAGCATATATAGCATGGGGAGACAATGCTACTTCTTCCAGCAGCTCTTCACATGAGGATGTTGAAGCTAATTTGTGTCTTATGGCTGGAGAGAATTCTAAGGCAAGTAGTATACATTCCAACACTTCTTTTAATAGTAGAAATTACAATTCACTTCTTCAGGCTTTCTTTGAAACCATGAAGAAGCAAATAGATCGGCCTTGTCCAACAATAGATTGGAAGGGCTAAATAATTAGTTGGAAGGCAGAATCAAAGAGCTGGAAGATGAGCTTCTGAAATTGAAAACTAATTTTGATCATCTTGAAATGATTTACAAAGCCTCCAGTGAATTTGATTCTAGCAAGCCAATTAATTGTGAAAATTGCGATGTTCTTTAAAAGAAAGTTAACTATTTGATAATTATTGCTTCCAACCTTTCTATGGGAACAACGAACCTCAATGCCATTCTAGGTTCTCAAAATTGTGTTTTTGAAAAGGCTAGCATTGGCTATCAAATGGGTTTTCAAGGAAAAAAAAATAAAATCATGTAGTTTCTTCAAAACCAATGAGCAGTAGTTTTCATCTTTCGTGACTTGCTTTTATTGTATGAGAAAAGGTCATTCTGTGAGAAACTGTAAAGTTAGAAAATTTGATATGCCTAAGGGGTTGGTTAGGTGGGTGCCTAAAAGCATCACTAACACTTGTGGATCCAAATTTAACAGGTACCAATGCCTCAAACTTAAACTATTTTGCAAGTTTGTTCGACATCCATGAAGCAACTGTGGTACTTGGACAATGGATGTTCCAAACACATGGCTGGCTCTCAATTAACTAATCTGAAGTTGAAACCTGCTAGATTTGTCACCTATGGAGACAATAACCGAGGAAGAATACTTGGAGTTGGTGAAACTGGAGGAGATGATGATGTGATCATTAAATATGTACTCCTAGTGGATGGATTGAAGCACAATTTACTCAGTATAAGTCAACAATGTGATAAAGGATACAAGATCACATTTGAACTAGAACTTTGCCTCATAGCAGATTTAAAGTCTAGTGAGACAATTCTTATAGGTAACGGGCAAATAATGTATACATGCTAAATGTCTCATGCATTACATCTAGTATGAACTTCCTACTTACTAGGAATGATGAGCCTTGGTTGTGGAATAGGAGATTAGCTCATATTCACATGCATCATCTCAATAGGCTTGCATCAAAAGAACTAGTAATTGGTTTGCCTAAGCTGAAGTTTGAAAGGGACATGGATTTGTTTCGTCCCTCTAGAACCATGAGCTTAAGAGGTAATTACTATAGTCTTGTAGTAGTAGATGATTATTCATGTTTTACTTGGGCTCTATTCATTGCCACCAAGTATGAAGCCTATCATGCTTTCAAAGGATTTACTAAAGTTATCCAGAATGAAAAGAATTGTGGTATTTCTGCCATTAAGTTAGATCATGGGGGAGAGTTCCAAAATGAGAAGGTTGATAAATTTTGTAGCAAATTTGGAATCAAACACAACTTTTCAGCACCAAGGACTCCCCAATAGAATGGAGTTGTAGAGAGAAATAATCGGTCTTTGAAGGAACTAGCAAGAACACTCTTGAATGAAATAGATTTGCCAAAGTACTTCTGGGTTGATGTAGAATAAGTACAACTTGCTATGTTCTCAATAGAGTGCTTATTAGACCAATCTTGAAGAAGACCCCCTATGAGTTGTTTGAAGGCAGAAAACCCAATATCTCTCATTTAAAAGTTTTTGGATCTAAATGTTTCATTTTGAACAATGGAAAATATAACTTGGGCAAATTTGACTCAAAAGCGGATGAAGGTATTTTTCTTGGCTGTTCAGTGAATAGACATGCATATAGAGCATATAATAGGAAAACAATGCTAGTTGAGGAATCCATGCATATTGCATTTGATGAAACTAACCAGAGCATGTAGGATAGTCCTAAGATAGGTGCAGATGATGAGGTTGCTACTGAACAACAAGTTGATACTAAACTGGAAAAGAAAATAGAAGAAGTTAGTAAACTGCCAGAAGTTTAATCAATTGAATCGGGAATTCAATCAATTGACTCTGGAGCTGGTATAGACTTCATTAACTTTAGACTACCAAGACAGTAGAGAGTGCCCAGAAATCTTTCATGGGACAACGTTATTGGTCAAGTGCAGAAAGGGGTATCAACTAGAAGATCCTTGAATCATTTTTGTGAACACATGGCTTTTGTATCACAAGTGGAACCCAAGACTGTAGTTGATGCTCTTGAGGACAATAACTGGATCAATGCAATGCATGAAGAATTAAATCAGTTTGCAAGGAATGAAGTTTGGACACTTGTTCATAAAATTGAACAGATGAATGTAATTGAAACCAAATGAGTATTCAAGAAAAAATTGGATGAACAAGGTGTCATTGTGAGAAATAAAGCTAGATTGGTTGCAAAGGGATACAACCAAGAAGAAGGAATAGACTTTGGAGAGACTTATGCACCCGTGGCCAGATTGGAGCCAGTGAGATTATTATTAGCATGTGCTTGCATGAATGGATTTAAGTTGCACCAAATGGATGTCAAAAGTGCTTTTCTTAATGGATACATTGATGAAGAAGTCTATGTAAGTCAACCCTTTGGATTTGAAGACCAAAAGTATTCAAATCATGTCTTCAAACTCAAGAAATCTTTATATGGTTTGAAGCAAGCAGCTCGACAGTGGTATGAGAGGTTAAGTAATTTTCTTCTTTCTCAAGGTTATGAAACAGGAAAAACAGATAAGACCTTATTCATTAAGAAAGCATGCAATCAAATTATACTTGTTCAAGTTTATGTTGATGACATTATATTTAGTTCAACTAATAAAACTTTGTGTGAGCAGTTTGTTAAAGCTATGTAGGGTGAATTAATTTGAGATGTCCATGATGGAAGAATTCAATTATTTTCTTGGCTTGCAAATTAAGCAATTTCAGCATGGCACATTCCTTAGTCAATCCAAATATTGCCGAGAGCTGTTGAAGAAATTTGATATGGAAAATTGCAAGGAGGCTGCTACACCTATAGCTACAGGATGTTATTTGGATAATGATGAGAAAGGAGCTAATGTTGATCAAACTAAATACAAAGGGCTCATAGGATCATTACTTTATCTGACAAGTAGACCAGACATTATGTTCAGTGTTTGTCTTTGCGCTAGATATGAAGCAAATTCAAAGGAGTTTCACTATATGGAAGCTAAGAGGATATTGAAATATCTCAAAGGAACAATTGATGTTGGACTATGGTATCCTAGTGAGGTATCTCTGAATTTAATTGGTTACTCTGACTCAAATTTTGCAGGGTGTAAAATTGATAGGAAGAGTACAAGTGGAACATGCCACCTTCTAAGATCCAGTTTAATATCTTGGCATAGTAAGAAGCAAGCATGTGTAGCACTATCTATAGTAGAGGCAGAATACATTGCAGCTGAAAGTTGTTGCACTCAAAGCTTAAGGACCAAACAACAGCTAAGTAATTTTGGTTTAAGTCTTTCTCAAATTCCTTTATTGTGTGATAATACCAGTGCAATCATTTAATAAAGAACCCTGTACAACATTCCATAACTAACCACATTGAAATACGCCACCACTTCATAAGGGATCATGTGAATAATGGTGATTGTGTAATTCAATTTGTTAATTATGAAAATCAATTGACTGATTTGTTTACAAACCCTCTTAATAAAGAGAGATTTAATTTTCTCATAAACGATTTGGGAATTATTGATTTGAAAAATATAAGATAAATAAATCAGCTATTGGTTTTTAGTTTTGTTTTATGCAATAAATGTATGATCAATTCAATAAAGCCAATTTACTAATTTTTTCGAACCTACTATAGTTGATATAATAAATCAAATGTTGTTTAAAATTCTGATAAATTGATTGGAATGAGTAATGCTGGAGACTAATATAACTCTGAATAATAAACTATTGTAAGGAAGACTGCTATATTGCAAAGGCAAATATTCTTCTGGAGATTCCTGGTCAAAGGAGAAGTATTGACCAAGCTGAGTTAGAGATTACACGCAAAACGCATGTGAGGAGTAACAATCAACTCAGCGCCACATGTCATATGCTAATTATTAGTCAATGGGTCAAAAGCTGCACATAATTTTGAAGCTAAGTAAACTCTGTTACAATTTATTGTTTACAGAATCTCAACTGAAAAGATATGTTTGTGTTGTCCATCAATGTGTAACAAGTGTGAACTGTTTTAAATCTGGTTGAGCATTCAATTTTTTTTGTCTCTTGCATAATAGCTTGCATTATATAACTTTATCATCAATCACTCAACCACACACAAATCCATTCCATTACATTCATAATACTCAGCGTTCATAGAACAATATCCTATCCTTGTATTTACCTCAACAACCTTCTGAAATGGCATCCTCTTCCACACCAAGGAAATGAAACAAAAGAGCTTGTGTTAAGAATGTTGAACCAAACAAAGCGAGTGAAACTAGATACCTTGAATGCTAGTTTGCTGGAAATTATGAAAGCATGGAAGAATATCATAAAGAGTATAACAGAAAAGCTATTATTACTCCTAATGTTCTTAGGATGTTGTTGCTCAAAGAGGAGAAGCTGCATGATGTTAGAGAAGCATTGAAGTTCCAAAGGCTGGAAAAATTTGTGAGGCTATTTGGGAATGTATACCCAGATTTAGTTAAAGTTTTTTCTGACCAGCATGTGGTATGATGAAGATACCATCTATTCTCAAGTCAAAGGAATGGATATATGCATAAATGATGAAGATTGGTTAGTTGTGGCTGTGTTGAGAAATGTAGGGATTATTGTTGGAAGGAGCAATGCTGTTGGGCTAGAAGGATTCAACAAGGTGCAATTCTTCAAGTCTTGCTTGAGGAACACAAATATAGAATCCAGAAGCTACTCAGTAGGTGGACTGGCTATAACTCCACAAATCCTAACATTCATTGTCATATGGTTGTTGACCCCTAGAGGGTTTAATCATGCAGTTTTAACCGAGAAGGATCTTATGCTAATGTATTGTTTGATGGGAAGAATTCAGGTGAACTGGGTAAGTGTGATTAAGGAGCATATCATAAAGATAAGGAAGAAGATTAAGTATAAAATTCCTTATGTTGTCCTTATTTCCCACTTCATTGAATATTTTGAGATAGATACAGAAGGTGAAGTGGTGGAAATGGTGAAAGCTCAAAATAAGATCAGTGTAGCAACATTAAGCAAGATAGGACTAAAGAAGGTCAATAATGACCACTGAATTTGCAAAGCTGATGATAATGGTTCTGATCAGCAGCCAACTGAAGAAGGTGAAGGGGCTAGCACAAGTGTTGCTACTGAAGCTGAAGGAAGATACGATGCTCACATGAATGATGTCCCACCCACTGGCTATGAAAACTATTTCTCAGGCTTTAAAGAAAGAATGATGAATCAGCTACACACCATACAAGAAGAAGAAAGGAGTCACCACCAATACTGTGAAGCCAGATTCCAGAACATTGAGGGCATTATTGAGGATATTCAATACAAAATAGGACAAATGTTCTATGGACCAGAGGACTGAGTTTCTTCATGCATATCATTTATGCTTTCTTCTTCCCACATTTTGATGAACGCAAAAAGGGAGAAGTGGTATGGTGTTGGTGTTGTTGCATTAGGTTACATTAGGGTCTGCTTGTTGTGTGTGTTGTTGTCTTATGTTTATGTTGCCTTTATTTCTATTTTTTTTCTACTGTTGTTGTAACTTGCTGGTTTATCCAGCTCTGCTCTGATGATTCTCTACTAGGCTTTGTTAGTTGAATGATGTTCTACCCTGTCCAATATTGTAAAATTCGGTTGCCCAAAACTTTGATATATAGCCCGAATATTTGATATGAAATGAAATTATGTATTTATGTTTTTAATACTAATTTTATTTCTAATATTGTTTAATTCTTTTTCATACTTTGAAGGGATAATGGTGTGTGGGGGAGCAATCATATATTTCCAAGAGCTTACTGATTTCAACTGGTTTGAAAAATATAAGGAAATATAATTAATTGTTCCGGTTCAATTAGTTTATTTGTTTGCTCTGAACCTGCTGAGTTTTTCAAATTTCTGATAAACTGTTAGAGTGTAGTTTGTGCAGGTCTGAATTAATGCAACTCAACACACACCTGTTTGCTTTCATCAAATTGTGGGAGATTGTTAGCACCAAAAGTTGTTATATGATTTGATGAAACCAACAAATGGATTGAGTCTACAATGGATCATTGTTAGCAATGTGGATTGCAATAAGACTCAAAAAGCTTGGTGGAGTTTTGGTCCTAGACTTAGGCTGTGTGTGTGAGTTTAGTTTTTGGTTCAAAATCATAAGTTGCATGATAAGTAATTCAAAGTAAGCTCCAAAATTAATTTTGCTTAATCAAATTAATAAAAGGTTTAAATAAGGCCAAATCATATTTTGAAAAACTATTTCAAAAATGAATTGACAGGACTTATAACCAGTTTTCTTATATAAAGATCAAGCACGTTATTTGGTAACTAAGACATTTGAGCGAGTACTTGTGAATTTTTCTGAGAGAGGAAATACGGAAAAACACCTTGAGACCTTTTGACAATCATTTTCTCATCAAGAACACTAATCTTGGAGCATTGCCTTGAGTTTGATTTCGTGAAACTGTGATTTTGATCTAGAGCTAAGTGTTCTACTATGTTCTTAATACAATTTTTAATTTGTTGAGTATATTCACTACTGTAATTGTTTCATTGATTGATCTTTCTTGTACTGTGAGTGTGGTGTTACGAATTACATAGGGATTGTAATTGTAACTAGTTTAGTGCAGTAGGTTCTGCATTGGTTAGATAGTTGTTGTAGGGTTCAGTAGATTGTTTGCTGCTGGAAGCAGTGGTTGCTTGCGGGTTGCAAGTGTTGTGAACTATGTAAAACTGATCTTGGTGATCTTTTTTAGTGGAATTATTTGCTGGTTGGCAAAGGACTCGACATAGCCCTTGAGGAAGGGTGAACCAGTATAAATCTTTGTGTTCTTGATCTTTCTTTAACTCGGCCTAAACTTATTTTACAAAAGGATGTTCAACAGTTTCTTTAAACATAACGAAAACCAGTCTTCACCCTTTATCACTTGTTTTTATTGTATGAAGAAAGGCCACTCCATTAGAAATTGTAAAATTAGGAAGTTTGATGTGCCTAAATGGTTGGTTAAGTAGGTGCCTAAAAGCATCATTAACACCACTGGACCTAAGTTTAATAGCATACAAACTCTTGAAACCTAAATTGTTTTGCAACTCAATGTAGCAGCCAAGAAGCAAATGTGGTATCATGACAGTGGCTGCTCCAAACACATGACAGGGGATGCATCTCAATTGGTTAATAGCAAATGGAAACATGATGGTTATGTGACCTATGGAGACAATATCTGAGGGAAGATACTTGGTATTGGTGACATTTGGTGGAGAAGATTCAGTGACTATAAAAGATGTGCTACTAGTCGATGGTTTGAAGCATAGCCTGTTAAGCATAAGTTGACTCTATGAAAAAGGCTACAAAAATAACATTTGAACCAAAATTGTATCTTATAGCAGACTCAACTACAAGGGAGACTGTGCTAGTAGGTAAAAGGGTAAACAATGTGTATATGCTAAATGTGTCTTGCATTGATTCTAGTATGAACTATTTGTCAACAAAGAATGAAGAGACATGGTTGTGGCATAGATGCTTAGCTCATATACACATGCATCATTTGAATAGAATTGCTTCTAAAGAGTTGGTAATTGGGCTGCCTAAGCTCAAGTTTGAAAGAGATAGAATGTGTTAAGCATGTCCAAAGGGGAAACAAACTAAAAACACTTGCAAACAAAAAAAAAAATATTGTTTCTTGAATTGCTTCACATGGATATGTTTGCTCCCTCTATAACTATGACCATAGGTGGTAATTACTCTGGTCTTATAGTTGTTGATGACTATGCTCGATTTTCCTAGACTATTTTCATTGCAACCAAATATGATGCAAATCATGCTTTTAAGAGACTTGCTAAAGTTATTCATAATGAAAAAAATAATTGCATTTCTGCCATTAAATCTGATCATTGGAGAGAGTTCCAAAATCAAAGATGTCATAAGTTTTGTGAAAAGTTTGGAATTAAACATTGCTTTTCAATGCCTACAACTTCACAACAGAATGGAGATGTTGAAAGGAAAAGCAGGTCTTCGGAAGAGCTAGAAAGGACACTTTTGAATGAAACTAGTTTGCCAAAATACTTCTAGGTTGATGCAGTAAGTACAACTTGCTATGTTCTTAATAGAGTGTTAATTAGACGTATTTTGAAGAAAGCCCCCTATGAGCTGCTTAAAGGTAGAAAGTCCAACATTTCTTATTTAAAGCTTTTTGGATGTAAATATTTTACTCGGATAATGGCAAAGATATCTTGGGCAAGTTTGACTCAAAAGATGATGAGTGAATCTTCCTTGGCTATTCATTACATAGTCATGCATATATAACATATAATAAGGGAACCATGCTAGTTGAGGAATCTGTGCACATAGTATTTGATGAAACTAACTAGATAGTGTAGGAAAATGTTAAGACAGGTGCAGAAGATGATGACCTAATTGGACAAAGGCTCAGTGCAGAACTGCAGAATGAACTAGAGAAAATTGCTCAACTGCAGGAAAATCAATCAATTGATTCTATTATTCAATCGATTGAATCTGGAGCTGGTACGGACAAAGTCAATTTGGCTTTGCCTAAGAAGTGGAAAGTTCCTAGAAATCTGTCATTGGATAATGTGATAGGTAAAGTGCAGAGAGAAGTCTCAACTAAAAGATAATTGAACATCTATCATGAACACATGGCCTTTGTATCTAAATGAATACATCAATGAAGAGCTATATGTCAGTCAACCTCTAGGATTTGAATATCACAAGTCTGCTAAACGTGTTTACAGACTCAAGAGGGCATTGTATGGGTTGAAACAAGCACCTCGGCAGTGGTATGAGAGGTTAAGTAATTACTTGTTTTCTCAAAGCTATGAGAGAGGAAAAATAGATAAGACATTATTCACTAAGAAAGCATGCAATGACATTATACTTGTTCAAGTTTAGTTGGCTATTCTGATTCTGATTTTGCAGTTTGCAAATTGGATAGGAAAAGCACTATTGGAACTTGCTTGGATCAAATCCAATTTCATGGCACAACGAGAAGCAAGCTTGTGTAGCTTTGTCAACTTTAGAGGCATAATATATAGTTGTTGGAAGTTGTTGTGCACAAATTCGTTGTCTTAAGCAATATTTAAAAGATTTTTGCTTAAATCCATCTAGAATTCCTTTGTTTTGTGATAATACAAGCGCAATCAATCTAACAAAGAATCTTGTTCAGCATTCAAGAACCAAACATATTGAAATTCGCCAACATTTTATCAGAGATCATGTTAACAATAGTGACTATGAAATTCAATTTGTTGCTTCTGAAAAACAATTAGCTGATTTATTCACTAAGTCACTTGTGAACACCCAATTTCGTCTGGATAAATAAATCTATTTCAAAAAATATATTTTTAATTAATTTTCAAAGAAAATTAAAAAAAAAAGAATTATTTAATCAAACTTGAATTTTGTTAAAAAGAAAAACGTTTTTTTTTTGTCATTTTATTTT
>Ga0209700_103849_pt1 | contig 28074 bp, 12 predicted proteins | sample SiratroredBW_FD_187528 | JGI IMG/M metagenome (GOLD analysis project Ga0209700, IMG submission 187528) | Root nodule microbial communities of legume samples collected from California, USA - Siratro red BW (SPAdes) (version 2) | ecosystem: Host-associated > Plants > Roots > Nodule | place: USA... | reverse complement strand
CTCAGCTGATCCAATCATTTTCAAGGAGGTTTTGTCCTTAATATGACAACCATTAGAATAAAAAACAATCACACAAGACAAATTATCAATTAACTTTGCTACTGAAAGAAGGTTAAAAGTGAAGTTGGGAATATATAAAACATTATCTAAGACTTGATTGATAAAAACACTTCCAGAATAATTTGCAAAGACTTGATTTCCATTTGGTAATTTGACAGAGATATGATTAATTTGATGATATGAATTGAAATGACTCAAGGATGAACAAATATGATCAGTATCACCATTATCAATAATCCAGGAACTAAAGGAAGAGAGAAATTTATTACCAATGTGTGTTGTTGTGTTGGAAGGAATATCAGAGATTTGATTAGAGACATTGTCACTGGATTTAGACTGTTGTAAAAGGGTTAACAATGTTTGATACTGCTCCAGAGTAAAACCAATATGCTGAGAATATACCTCTGACCTTGAACCTTCATGATTCTGCTGATTATTATTAAACTTGAATTGAGGTGAAAACCATGCCTTCTATAGCACGTATCAATCACATGTCCTGTCTTTCTACAATGACTGCAAACATTAGAAGTATATCGTCTTCCAAAACTACTTCTGTTAGTATCATTCATTATTTTTGACTGATCGCCAAAAATTTGTCTCTCTTGGTGTGTACCAATAGAACAAACCATATGTTGCTGAGAACTAACATGATAAGGTGAAAAATATTGAGGGATCAATAATTTCGACCATGATAAATGTAGCAACCAGAGCTCTCAAATTAGGGCTCTGATACCATATTATGAAAATAAAGAGAAGAACAAAGATGAACAAAGGACATGAGAATAAAAATAATATTATGAAAATAAAGAGAAGAACAAAGATGAACAAAAGACATGAGAATGAATATATGCTCTCTGTTTTTCTGTGTATTTCATTTAAAATAAAGAACTGAATATATACAATTACTATACCCATTCTAGGTATAGCTAAATAAAGAAAACAAAATAAAATTATTACAATCTGATAATGTCATGAAAACAAATAAATAGAATTGATGATAATTTAATTATACCATAAAGACAAAATCAAATAATTAATTTCCTTTTAGAAACCTTGTATCCATGTCCTCTGAAACTTTTGAAAAGGAAGATTTGTTGGGAGATGGGAATATGGTAGATGATTTGAATCTGTCTTTGACATCACGGATTGTTTCGAAGCGATTAACTTCAATGAAGAAGAAGATGAGCTTCCAGACCTCAAAATAACATCAATTTCAAAGTAATAAAATAACATCAATTTCAAAGTCCATTACTGAGTATTTTAATGAAACTTCTGACTTCTTTTTCTTTCAAGCCTCCAAAGTTGGAAACTTCTTCCTATTTTATCTTTTATTTTGTTTCGTTTAGTTGTAGATGATTTTCTATCTTATGTTTTATCCGTAAAATTATGTTATCATCTTTAATTCTATCAATTAAACTGTGAAATATATATTGTATAATTGATCTATTAAATTTTTATAGATCCCAATACAATTTTTATAATTATAGTACCATTATATTTGTTTAATAATTTAAAAATAATTTATATGGAAAAATATTATAGTTATATATTAGTACTTAATAATAAATATTTTATTTTATTGAAATGTAATAATAATAATAGAATAAAACTTCATATTCTTTTAAACGTTCTATTTGTATATTGCATTATTAAAATTTCATAAAAGAATTCATACGATCATATCAACTATAAATTTGTGATTTTTTTTTTTGTAATTTGTTTTTTAACAGAAACTTACTATTTTATTTTTCAATTTCAATGGTGAGATAAATACGAGTTAAAAGCACAGATTTATCTAAAAAATTCTTCTCTATCTAGTATCTTTTTAAAATTTAGTTGAATATCTTTCAACAAATTTTATACAATTATTGGTATTGAAAATTTGTTGATTAAAATTATTTACAGTTTCTTTATTTTCAACTATTAATAGAAGAATATTTTTTTTTCAAAAAAAAAGTTCTGATATTTTATCCTTCTTTTTTTTATAATTTTTATTTTTATACTTTTTTGATTTAGAAATAATTTCATTTTTTTATTCGTATTATTTATTAAAATCAATTTATAAGACAATTAATGACAAGTAATTTTAAAGCAGCATATAATTTTAAAAACAAGTATAATATAATTAAAATTACTCCTAATTAAATCCATATATATTCTAAATATTGGATTATCAAATCCTAAATATCCAGTTATCATATCTTGTAATTGCCATTTAATGATTTAAATAAGGCTTCTAAATATCTTTTATTCATTTATTATCTATAATATTCAAATATCCTTCTAAATATCTTTTATTCATTTATTATCTATTATATTCAAATATCTACTCACAATGCTTTTATTCATTTATTGTCTATTATATTTCTGAAAGGCTTTCAGTGAGAATCTTCTGCAAGAAACACACTTTTTGTTGTTCCACACAAGCCTCGCTTCCCCAAAAGTCATCTTCAATTGGATCCAAAGGTTTAAGCTATTGAGCAAGAAAGTTTATCAATTATTTGAAGACAAAAGTAAATAAGTGACTCAAAATTCTTGAACTTGAAAAAGTGCTTGATAATCGGAGAGAAAAAAAAAAAGCAAAACAATGAAAATGTAAATAAATGTTATTTTTGATATTACTAGATAGTGGTGCTTCCCATTGTAGTTCATCCATTCGGTACAATTCCCGATATCAAAGAAAAGCTCTATAATATTCTTGATATTCTTTTTTCCCAACAAATTTTATCTTGGATAGCTAATTTCGACCATCTCCACGTTTTGAACACTGGCATCCACGTGGTGGTTCAGATGCCGGTGAGGACTCTTATGGTTGACGCGGCCACGACGACTCTGACTGTTCAAACGCCTGCTGAATTAATTATTTGATTAATATTATTTATTTAGTTATATAAAATAATATTTTTTATATAAAAGAATTTCTATAATTATACAGAATTATTTTTTATTCTATTTTATTAAAAAATAAAAAAGACTATATATGTTTTTGATTTTAGAACAGTTTGTATATACTATTTTTTTTTTATTTCAAAAAAGTCAAGAAAAATATAACTAATAGATGATAATCAAAACTCTTCTTTATTTGAAGTTTTGATTTTTCTTATCTTTATATAATATGGCATTTTCATATATTATAATCAAATTAAATTAAAAACTCTAAATTAGAATTAAGTTAGTTTTTAATGAGATTTTTGTTGTTAAATAATAATCCTCAAAAATCTATTTAATTTAAATTTTAAATTTTCTTCTTGGTCGTGGTTGTGTGTTTGAGGTTGTTTTAGTGAAATGATTGAACAAATCTTGTTTCAGTGGATTGATTGAGCAAATTTTGATGGAAAGTATCTTATCTAAATCTTTACTTTTTTCTTATTTAGCTAATTTTTTTCTTAAGGGTAGAGTTTATGAAAAAATTCAGATTTTTTATTTTGGGTATATTGTTCAAGAATGAAACTTTTTCTTATTACAATCTTACCGTGTGAATTCATGAACCTTTATGTATCTGGATTAGTATTTTATCCTCATATATTGGACTTACATTTGGCGTAGGTAACCTGAAATTTGCCCATCGTTCAACACTTTAATTATTTTCCCTATACTATTATACCTGTCCAGTTTTAAATAGATTTCTGAACTAACCAATTATGTTCAAAATTTCTATATTTTTCTTCCTTCAATTGTGGAAGGGTTTTGCGTGAAAATGTACAGTGCCATGTAGTTATTTTTACTTTTTATTGTTTGGTTTATAATAAAAGGGTGATTTACTGTTTTACTTTTTAGAAATGATAAATATTTAATTAAAATGAAAATATTTATTATACTGAAAGCACATAAGGGTGCCTGTATTAAATGTTATTTTATTTAAAATTCGACATCTTAAGATTTTGACTTAGAAGTTTGATGTCTTTTGGTTTCCGTAGTTTTTTTTTTTAATAAAAACAAAATGTTGTTTTCTAATCTCTTTTATGTTATTGTTGATGATTAATTATATATTTATTGAGTATTTATAATGTAAATGTATTTTATAAATATTGTTAAATATTTTCATAATTGAGAGTTTGCCTGCACAGATAAAATATCAATTTTGTGAATATTGTTGGATTCTTATATAATTTTAATCTCACATTCTTAGACAAATTATATTAAGTGTACTATTTTATTGTTGAACATTATTGTTCTTATTGTTGCATTAAGATTTATATTAATAATAAACTTACCCTTTGATTTGTTTATTTTTAAGTAATTCTTGATGAATGGTTTATTATATTCTTAAGGTTTTCATTATCCTCTCAATATTAGCTTTAAGGATACGATAATGAAAGCTCAACAAACTCTATGGGTTAATTTGCTATTATTGATACGTTCTATTCTAGCTTTGCCTATGCAAATAGGTTTCTTGATCAAGTTGAACGTAACTAATTATGAGGACTGAGTGAGAAGTTTTCTGAATCTTAGTATTCTCATAATAATTGTAAAATTGCACAAATAGAAAAAGATTTCTTATGCTTCCGCTATTGACAGTCTTATATATGTTCAAGCTTACACACACATCGTGATATTGCTTTTGTTGTTAATGTCCTTGAACGATACTTGATCATATTCCCACAAAGTTTATAATTGCAGATCCCTTAACTAAGGAATTGACTATTAAAGTCTTTGTTGAGCATGCAACCCGGATGGGTATAATGAGATCTTTTGACATTTAGTGGGAGTTTTCTTTCATGTATATGTACTTCTTATTTTGAACCTCATTATTGTATTGTCGTACCTATTGAAATGTTTGACAATAATAATTATTTATTATTGTGACAACAATTATTTTATATTGTTATATTTTGTTTATTATAATTTGCGCAATTGTTGTTATGGCATAATTTTGAGACATTTTGGACCCCGTCTCAAATTGTTATTGTGGCGAGATTGTTTTAATCTCATATAGCATCTTGGGCAGATGATTGGGGTATATGATTGTGTATTTTGTATTGCCATATTTTGTTTATTATGATTTGCGCAATTGATGTTATGGCATAATTTTGAGACATTTTGGACCCAGTCTCAAATTGTTATTGTAGTGAGATTGTTTTAATCTCATATAACATCTTGGGCGGATGATTGAGACATAATTATATATTTCAAATTTATAAAGGTCACTAAAATGTAGGTGTTTCATTTCTGTATGATATCATCACTCCTTCGAGTGTGTATGCAGATATTTCATTTTGGATCTTTTAGTTATAATTGTTGTAATATTTTGATATTTTATTGTGGTCATATGTTGTGAATTGTTCTGGATTAATTTTCAATATTGTGATCTAATATTTATGTTATCCAAGTGGGAGATTGTTAGATTAATTATTTTGTGGACATATATAAATTAGTAATTTTTCTAGATTAATTTATTTACCAAAATATTATGTAGCCATTATTGTTATTATTTATTTTATTGTTATTATTTTTTTGGTTATATAAAATAATAATATTTATATTGTGTGAATATTTATTGAGTCAGCTGATAATAGGTGGATTGAGCCCATTATTAATTAATAATATATAGAAGAGCTCTTACAACTACTTATTCTACCTTATTAAAGAATAAAAAAGACAGTTCTCTATATAAACTTATGACCTTGGAACACTTTGTACACACTCTTCCTTCTTATTCTTTGTGGAGAGGTCATTGATCAGGAAGGACAAAACTAACAGATGATGAATCAAAGCTCTTCTTTATTTCAGGTTTTGATTCTTCTTACTTTTATATAATATTACATTCTCATATGTCATAATTAGATTAAATTGAAAACTGTAATGTTATTTCTTTCACTCTCACGAGGTTGCAAGTTTATTCTGTGACAGTGAATCGGCTAGACAAATTGCTCATAACAACAGTTTTCATGAACGTACTAAGCATATTTTGATTGATTGTCATGTGGTGAGAGAAAAGCTTGAACAACAATTGTTTCATCTTCTCCCTATTCGATCTATGAAACAACCTGCGAACATATTTACAAAAACTTTTGATCATGAGGTTTTTCGAAGACTTGTTTCCAAGCTGGAAATATTCTGCTTCTTTTTCTCTTCTTCTTTCTTGTTTCTTCGTGTTCTTGGTTTCTTATTCTTGTTTCTTCTTTCTTGCTTTTTCTTTTTCTTCATTCTTCTTTTTTACTTTTTCTTTGTGCCTTCTTCTTTCTTACTTCTTTTCTTTTTCTTCTTCTTTATTCTTCTTTCTTTCCTCTTCTTTATAACTTTTTATTTTTCTTGTTTCATCTTTATTGCTTATTCTTTCTTGTTTCTTATTGTTTTTTCTTGCTTTTTTTTTATTTTTTTTTCTTGTTTCTTTCTTTTCTTGCTTTTTCTTTCATTCTTTCTTATTTATTGTATTTTTTTTCTTGTTCTTCTTTCTTCATTTTTTCTTCTTGGTGGGTCTGATGGTTGGGATGCGGGCAGAGAATCTAGGGTTGGCCATGCAGCATGTGCAGTTAAACGTTGAATTGGAAGAGTCGGTGGCAAATAAAGAGAAAGAGGCATCGACGACGCTAAGGAAAAGGGATGTGTTGGTGAAGAAGGTAAAGTTAATTAAAGTTGGAGGTGATAGCATCACCTTGACATGGAAGACTTGACAGTAGAAAGATTGGTCTTCCAGTTGCCTTTAAGGCATACGGAATTGTGTGACTGTATACTTCTAAAGGATTGTTTACTTTTAGAGAACCTGAGATCGACATGTTCGTTGAAAGTGACTCTTCCCGAGCTGTCCAGAATAACGAGAGATATATGTGAGTTCGTTTCCTTGATTCTTCTATGATAATACAACTTTCTAAATAGAAACTGTCTTTCATATTAATGACACACTTTTAATTTATTGAATTTAGAGATGACAATTGAATTTAGAGATGTTATTTTTTTTCTTTCACTAAATAAATGACTTGAGACAGTCTTCTAATAAAGGAGATTAACGTCAAAATTAAAGTGGATTTCATCATTTTTAATTAATCCTTGGAATATTTTTTCTGATAAGTTTGTTGAAAAAATTTAAACTATAAATTGATTTTTAAATATTTTATATTAATTATAAGTTGATTTTTAATTAAATTTTAGTATTTGCAGTGTAAAAAAGTTAGATCCAATATAAGGTGTCTCATTGGACCAATATGTTATAATCCAAATTTGGTCTCATCTAATATTTTTCGACATAGATCTGATTTAAATTGATCATGTATCGAGACTAAATTAACATGATCTCAAATCAACTTGAAGTAAATTTGATTCGATTCCATCTAACATTGTTCGACTCACGTTCAATTATGAACTTTTTAATTTATGAAAGTCACTCATAAAAATATGACAATCAGTGACACTTGTTTATGTAAAAGTAGATGAATAACAAATATAAAAAAGTAATTGAAGTAGTGATATTTATAGGATGTGCTATTTTTTTAAATTGGAGAATTCTTTTAAAGTGTGTCATTAATATGAAACACAGTATTATCGTAGAAAGAAACTCACATGTCAATTGCCATATCTCGTTATTCTGGACAGCTACTCGAAGAGTCGCATGTCAATATCAGGTTTTCTGGAAGCAAACAATCCTTTAGAAGGAAATCGTCAGACAATTCTGTATGTCTTAAAAGGCAATTGAAAGACCAATTTTTCTATCGTCAAGTCTTCCATGTCAAGGCTGCATAAAAATACGATCACCTTCACGTTTAATTATTTCACCTTTACCAACACATCCTTCTTCTTCAGCGCCGTCGATGCCTCTTTCTTTTTATTTGCCACCAGCTCTTCCGATTCTACTAACTGCATATGCTCCATCGCCAACACCAGACTCTCTGTCCCCATCCCAACCACCGGATTACAATGCGCCGGCATCTGAACCACCGGAGTTCTCTCCGGTGCATGAAACGGTGGATTAATCGTCGGCACCTGAACCAGCGGAGTACTCGCTGCCATTGGAATCATCTGTTGCCTTGGCAGCATCGGAACCATCGGAGTCGTGGGAGGCATTGGCTGCATTATATGGTATAAAGTGAGTTGCGGCAACGGCAGAATGATTTAGATATTGGGTTGAAGAGCAAAACGAAAGCGGGAGCCGGGTAGATGCCAGTTTTCAAAACCTGGAGATGGTCTTCGAGAAATTGGCCATCCAAGAATATTTGTTGGAAAAGAGGAATATCAAGAATTTTTTTAAACTTTTCTTTGCATTAGATTTGTTATAACTAGTTTAACCAGTTCGGTTAACCTACACACAGCAGAAGACCCTTATAAAATAAAGATTCTCATAGTTGTATCATGTATGAAAAATACATTACAGTAAATTTGAGATTCAAGTTTTACCTCATCTCTCTTCCGCTTATTTTCTCTTTAGCTTCTTTTCGGGACGGTTCCTTGCCTTCATTTCTGGCTTTTCTCCGTGTCTTGACGATCCCACCAGTGAAGTTTATTCTCTTCACGAGCACTGAATTTTTGTAAGAAGAAAACTTGATTTGATATTGCTTTTTGTGTTTGAACCCTAGCAGAGAACGTGAGACATTTCTTTGGATAGGTGAGGTGTAAAAAGATATCTACAGTAAAATCCTACGGTGATGCTTTCTTGGGCTTTTTGTTGATGGACTTGAATTTTATTACTTTGATATCGCGGATAGAATCGAAACGAAAATATTAGTTTCACATTGGATACTGTTTTATATTAATAAAATATTATATATTAATAAAATAATAATATTTTATAATGTTAAAGGGGTGTAAAATGTAATAATAGTATTAAAGTATCACCATATTAATTGAAATTGAAAGCCACGCGTCTGTGGAAATATCAACACGTTCATTCCCTTTTTTCCTTTCAATAATTTCAAACACTTTCACATACAATTTACTCATTTATTTACATTTCTTAACGGTTTAATTAACTAAAACAAGTAATTTTTACATAGCTGAATTAATATAACTGAATTAGATTTTTTTTTTTCTAAAACAAGGAAGAATAAATATAATATTAATGTAAGCAACTAAAAAAGAATAAATATAATATTAATGTAAGCAACTAAGGAATGCCTCTACCCGATTACAAAAGGGATATGTATCTACAACAATCAGAGATAGCGTTGATAGAGCCACAATAATACATCAAGAGCAAACTAAATTCAAGCTCTACCACTTTTGTCAAGAATTCTACATTAACCGAACAACAGACACAATCAATTATACACTTTGCTTTGTTTTTGCATTTATTGATTCTGTCAACTTTTTGTTACAGTGTGTACCCTCCGTCAACCCACATTCCATATTCTATACTCTAGATCCTTTCATTATGAGTATCAATCCACCAATCCCTTGCTTTGACACCTTCGTTTCCTGTATTTGAAATTTCATTGTAGTCTGACATTATTCCTCTTGCAGTTCCCATTTCACCCATTGTTCTCCTTCTCAATATCCTCTTACAATTCCAATTCACCTGCGCTTACCTGCACAAGAAACAAAACACCAAAACCTCACTACCTAATATGCCCTCCTACCCGACTCCCTGTACTTGTCTCATAATTATAACGGAACTCTACCTATTATTAGTCCATCAACCTCTGCCACATATAGTTGAAATCTAAATATATTCTAGACATTGAACAGGGCAAAGGTATTACCAGTTATATAATTATTCTGGAAGGGTCATTAAATGTATAAAGATTTGGACAGCACTCAAGTGTTTATTTTTAAACACTTTATCTTTTTATTTATAAATTTTGTCCAAGATCACACTTTAATATGCTATGACAAAAATTTCCCTACATCAACTATCGCACAGCTGAACACTATTATTTCGATATTTCTAAATTTCTCAACTATTGTTAGTTTCACACAGTGTTCACCTTTTTACTGTACCAAATCAAATTGAAATTCATAAAATAAACCCCTGTTGTATTTGGTCTAACAATTTCTATACCTATCTACCTATCTAGTTAGCTGTTATTCATTTTAAATGATTAATTATTCAGTTATTCAATTTAAAGTATTAGTCTGTTAGAAAGAATTTTTATTACCTTTTTATAGTATTATTAGTTTTATGTTTCAACTCGTGGATATTAACTCTACAAGCCATAAATCTTAGTTAAATTTATTTATAATATTCATTTTATTACAAGGGATCTATTTTTGTTCCTTGACTATAAGCTGAACTCTCCGTGTTTTTTGTTTATTGTTTTACATTATCATGATATCAGGTTGATTTTTCTCGAGTTACAACCCTCAAAATGGTAGCATTGTAAGGTAAGTGATCAACAATGTCAGATTGTTTTATCTAACAATTTGAAAGAACCCACAAGAACGCGATAGCTTAAATATATTATATTAAAAATAGACTTTTGTTTTAATTGATAATACATTCTTTTATTAAAAATTTATGCATCAATTTATGCCATCTTCACTCTGACTATGTTATGCCTTATATTATATGAATTATAGAACAAATATATTAAAATATTAAAAAGAATAAAAGTAAGAAAATATCAACTCTTAAAAACTATTTTTTTTTTCTTTTACAAACAACTATGGCATCCTAACTTTTTTTACTGTGAATAAAAATATGGATGAGGGACGTTAATATCTTGTTGAATATAAATAAATATTTTGTAAATATCAAACTTTAAAATGAATAATTGAAAATTTAATATAATTATTTTTTAATAAAATGGTAAACACAAACAATAAAAGTTTTGCTTGCTTTTAAAGAGATAAAATAAATATACTTTAAAATTATATATAAATAATGTATATTAAAAGTATCTATTTTAGGATGGACGTATACACATAATTAGTTCTTGAACTCAAATTTAGTTTGAAAATCACTATTTCATTTAACAGGTTCATTTATAGTCTTTCTATATAAATTATGAAGATAACTCTTATACATTCTTAATTTAGTTTTCACGGTAACTGTGACCGGCTACCCTCGATTCGATTCGATCATGTTCTACCAATTACTTGGTTCGGATTCAAAGAAACTTTTGACACATTCAAATTAAGGAAATTAAAGTTGATATAAACCATTCTAAAATTTGTAATACATTTTTTTTTGTCGTTTCATGTTTTATTGTATAGTTTTTTTTTTATCACCATTGGTTCATTTGCGTTTTTATTTTTATTTTATCTTCTTTTATCTTTTCTGAGAAAATATCCTAACTGTTCTCGATAATAATAATTCATATTCAAGGGAAGTTTGGTAAAACAAAATAAGTTTTCTAGGAATCTAAAGATAAACAAGTACCATTGTATCTTATAAAATGTAAGATTCCTAAAAACAATGTTTTTCTAATGGTTTCAATGATAGACAAGAGTCTAACTTTTAAGTTAAAAGGAAACTTTTACTGAAAAAAGAAATGATGTCAATTTTATTAAATCAAGTAATGAATGAAAAAAGATTTTAATGAAAATGAATTTTAATTCTTTAATTTCTACAAACGCTTAAATAAATTCTTAGTAAAAATGTTGAGAATGTAATCCTCACTAATATTATAATTTTTTTTAACTGTAGAAAATAAAATTAATAAAAGCACTTAAAAAATATTCTAATCTTAATACAAAAAATATAATACAAATAAATATTTCTACTCCTACACACACAAATACTCAATTAGAACGAAAAGTCTAAATACAATGTTAATGCATTTAGTATACAAACAAAAATTCTATTCACCCTTAGAATATTAGTTTATGATAACACAAAACTTCTTCGAGAATAGACAAAATAGTTATTTTTTGACGATAGTTCCACTTCATTGATAAGCTTTTATGATTATAGGTATAAATTCAATAAAAAAATAGTTTATTTATTAACTATACTTTGACTTCATTGATAAATGTTTTATGGTTATATTATAAATAAAGTGAAAAATTATTTATACCCTTTTTCCGTTTCTTTTTCAATGTCTCTCTCCTTGTCATTGATACATTTTGTATTTCTTTTTCAATGCTTTTATATTTTCTCTTCTTTCAAATTTAACTTAATTTTTAAGAAAAAAAACTCTTTGTACAATAAAACACAAATTTAAACTGAATTAATAATAAAAACAATCGATCTAATTAATAACAAAATCAATTCAAATATACCTAGAATGAAACTATCACTCACATAATTCCTCGAAAAACTATCTTTCTACTGTGAAGTATTTCAGAGCCAACAGAGCCTGCATCACATTGTCTATCTTCTCCTCTAGCATCAGCAACGGTTATCCCACTTCGTTTGCATACTATCACCTCCACGTTTAATTATATTTAACTGCATAGCATCCCAACCACCGGATTACACTACGGCATGAGACTCACCATTCTTCTCTCCGTCGCCCGAGCCACCGTAGCACTCGCCGGCAACTGAAGCGCCAGATTTCTCCGGGGCGTTTGAACCGTCAGAGTCTTCATGGGCGCTTGAATCATCAGAGTCCTCGCCGGCATCTAAAGTACCGGAGTTCTCTCCGGCACCTGAACCAGCGGAGTACTCGTCGGCATTGGGGCATCGGTGGAGGTGGCAGTTGGGGCAACTGGCGCAATGTTTTTTTGACATTGAGTTGAAGAGCAAAACGAATGCGGGAACCGGGTGGTGATGGTCTTTGAGAAATTGGTATATCAAGATAAATCTTGAATATCAAGATTTGTTGGATGAACCGCAGTCTTGCAATTTGTTCTGCACTTTTCCCGCCGTTGTCCTTTTTCCCTCCGTTGAATAAAAAATATTTAAAGTCCTGCTCGATTTGAAAAAATAAAAATAAAATGCATTTAGGATATCATCATTTTTCATCCGACTTAATTCAATTCTATAATTTTTTTAAAATTTATCTATTTCAATATTTTCTATCCTGATTGTTTTGTAAAATTATATAAAAAGGAATTTCCCAATCTAAGGTATATTTCTATCCTGATTGTTTTGTAAAATTACATAAAAAAAGAATTTCCGAATGTGTAAGGTACATGCAGTATAGGTATTGAATAAGGTGGTGATATTTTAAGATTACTCCTCACGTTCCACCTCCATTTCAGACCATATATATTATTATTTTATTTATATATAATATTTTATTAGTAGAAAACACTCTAAAATGGAAGTCATCTGTAAACAACTGTGAAACTAATATTTTCCTGTTGAATATGCAGGAGGTGAAGTAGGAATCTCGTATGAAATATGTTAGGAAGAAAATGTCAAAATATCCTAAAATCCTATAACCCTTTAGTTAGTACTTATGGAATAGTTGAAATACATGCTTCCTATTTAATATAATTTTTTTCAATAAAGAAATAAAATATGTTTTTCAAACTCTTCTCTTTTCAAATTTATTGTTTATAATTGTGTCAGGATCCCAAAAATTATTTATTGTTTAACAAAAGCACCACACCTAAGTAACAAACAAAGAATCTGTTATTCGATACGAACTGATACTCACATGCTTGAAGGCGTGGTTTCTTCCCAAGAAAAGGATAATACTCAGGGCCTGATTCATCAGAAACGTATTCAGGGGTGATTTCAATGATGTCCCCGTCTTTAATCCCGTACCAGTTAAACGCATGAGTTTCAGCCATCACATGGCCATTCTTGTCAGTGAAAAAATAAGGACAATTTTCAGGAAGAACATGCTTGTGAGACTTCTCCAACTCGTACCTCAAATCTTCCACTTTATTAAATAAATTCACCTCGATCATCATCTTTTGAGTTCCGTCCTTGGAAACCACCATAATTCTCACCATCTTTGCCCCCACACCACCATCAGCCGGAAAAGTAAACTTCGGTGGTGATTTTCCATGCACGTAAACAACTGACATATTTAGCATCCCGCAATCTCGAAGCGAAAATTGGTCACGCAATTCCTCACCTGATTTTATCCGCACCGACATCTCTTTTAGGTTTAGGTTTTTAGGTTTTTTCATTCTGTAAATCCTTTCCTTCAGCTGCAGAACGGTGTCGTCCAGATCCATCTCTAAGAAGAAAGGCCTCACACTGTACGCAACTATTTTCACCATTAACTTGACTATAGCCGGTGGCGTTGGCAGAAGCGGTGGCGGAGCCGGTTTAAACTCTGGATTCATGGGCGGCAACCCATTCGTTGAATCCTCTTCGAAATACAACGGCGGTAATGTGGTCTCCGATGGCGCGGCAAAAATACTAAACAGCAACCCTTCTAGCTCGCCTCTATTTGATGCCGGCTTTTCCGCAATCCACTGCAGGATATCTCCGTAGTCATTTTTGTTTAGCGGCGATGGAAACTGCTGCGGCAACGTCACGGCGGTGTTGGCGAAATATTCCTGGTCAACGAGAAGTTTCAGACGAGACTGCTGAGAGATATGAGTGTGAAAGATGACGTCGTCGTTTTGAAGGATTTGACCGTTGAAAATGATCGTTTGGGAAGAAGCGGGAATGGCCTTATACTTCTGCACTTTCTGTTTGATCTCAAGAAACGAGTCAAATAAACCCACTTCAATACAGAATGTTCTCTCATCCTCCAAAACAAAAGTTAAATCCATCTCACCCTTTTGAGAGAATCAGGAATGTTCTTTCCTATTTATAAACTTTTGGATCAAACCAATCTAATAAATTTAACTGAATAACTGAAACAAATACAAACCTTACCCATCCCATTGAAATTTTGGTTTTGAAAAGATACTCAATTAATTTCAAATTTAGTTATACGTACTGGACTAAATTTATTAATAATATAAACTTTGAACCTATACTTTCATTAATTATATAATAACTTATAGCTACTTTTTTTTGACATTATAAACGAATAATATTTCATGTTTATAATATATTTGATTATTTATTTAAATCTGTCTAAAGAAACAAGATTGAACTTAAAATTTTACCCAATCTGAACTTATAAGTAGATAGTCTTATTCAAATCAATCTTAATACTAATGTTTATATTCATTGCAAATTCAAATTAAAAGTCTTGCAAGATTTATTTGATTTCATAATATTAAATATAATTCGCAATTTAATATACATTTTGATCAAGATACAAATTATTTTATGTATCAAATTATTTTCAAATTTATAAATAAAGTAATGATTATACTAACATATAGTAAAAGTATTAAGTTAATAAAATTTGAACCTTGTAAATTTTTTTAAAATATTATTTTATTATTATTGTAAATAATTTATTCAGTTAATAATATAATGTATTATTATAAGTATTGATTAACAATCAGACAGTACTCTTAGGTTTGTTTAGATTTGATACTAATAAATTGTGGACAAATTATTTATATATTACATTTTTAGAAGGTAGTTAAGATTTTAAATTGGTTTTGACTATCTTTCCAAGCCAAACATGATCAAGTTAGGCTGAGACTTATGAAATAACTCGTTGCCAGAGAATATGGAAGCTTAAGTGGACAATGTCAAATCTCATATTTTTTCTCATAATCCAATTTAAACTGTTAATAGAAGAAGAAGCAAAATATTAAGTTTGGTTGACACAAGCACAATATTAAGTTTGATAAGTGAATTAGTTTTAGTTTTACAAAGTCGTTAGTATAATTGAATTAGATTTTTATTAGTGAAACTGAATTACAGTTGTTATTCAGTTTAAATGTTATTCCTGTTAATATGTTAAAATAAGTTTTTATTATATTTTTTTCTAGTATTATTAGTTTTATGTTTCAATTTGTAATTTGTTAATATGTTAAAATAAGGTTTTTATTATTTTTTTTCTAGTATTATTAGTTTTATGTTTCAACTTGTGGGTATTAATTTTATGAGTCATTAATATTAGTTATTGAAGGAATCTATTTTTATATTTTAGTGTGGGATGAAACTCTGTATTTCTCATTTTATAGTGCTGTAATTTTTGTTTTATAATAATATCATGTTGATCTTTCTCTAACTACAGTTTAAAAAATCGTAACACTGTATTGTTTTATCACACAATGTAAGAGAACCACAATACCAATGTTTTATCAGACAAGGTGAGAGAACCACAAGAATGCAAGAGATTAAATATATAATGATAAAAATGAACAATTTTTAATTAATAATACATTCTTTTATTAAAAATTTATGCAACAATTTACACCATCTTCCCTAGGATTATGTTATGTCTTCTATTATATGATTTATAGAAAAAATATACTAAAATATAAAAGAATAAAAAGTAAAATAAATCAACTCTTAAAAAATGCTTTTCTTTTAAAAAACCTGTGTCATCCTAACTTTTTTAGAATCACAATTCAGAATTCAAAGAAACTGGTCTAAAGTAAGCAGAATACTCATATAATATTATCTTTCGTAACAGTTTAGGAATAATCCTTTAAGAAATTGGCTTAGACAGAATACTCATATAATATTATTTTTCATATCAGTTTAGGGATGAATCCCTTCAAGATACTATATGAAAGAGACCTGTCTACTTTAACCAGATAGGATGTTGATGACTCATATCCTCCTTCAATCAAGGAGTTATTGTAAAAAAGAAACGTTATGCTCGATTAATTGAAGAAAAAAACATTTAGAAAGAGCAAAGATACATATGAAGAAACAAGTTTAAGAACAAAAGATATTTAGAGTTTGCTATAGATGATTTGGTTTTGGTTAAGTTACAACCATACTGACCATATTCATTGGCTTTGATGAACAATCAGAAGCTGGAAATGAGATATTAAACGTTTGAGATAATTGAGAAAATTGGGACAGTGACTTATAAATTCAAATTATCCCTTATTGAAATACACCCTATGTTTTAGGTTTCAGCCTTGAAACCATTTACAGGAGATGTATCGCAACCTTATCATTCTCGCTATTAACAATTGAAAAAGACTCTTTACTTCAACCAACAAAAGTGATGGACTGTTGGGTGATTTTAAAAGATGGACAGCAGATATCGCAGGTGTCATGCCTGAAACAGAAGTCACTTGGAAAGATATAACAGTCATACAAAAGCATTACCTTAATTTCAACCTTGAGAACAAGGTTGGATTCAATGGAGGAGAAATTGTAAAGGACTCAAGTAGCAAAGAGGAAGAATCAAAGTGGATTAGAGGCAAAAGACACCTGACACATGCAACAAAAGTTTGGGACACCTAAGAGTGTTAGAGTGTATGTGTGAGAGAGAATATGGGATGACTAGGGGATTTAAGATAGTAGAGGTAGAGAAAAAGAGGGACAATATGTATGTAACCTAATGTTCTGTAGCTTATGATTCTCCCTAGGTCATAGCTATTACTCTTGAGAATAATTTTCATTTTCTATTGTGATATTTTCTCTAATATTGCGTTGTTGATTATACGTTTATCAGTTATCTAGTTACATTTGTGAGAGATCTAGTTACATTACATGTGGTTGAGTCAACTTTTTCTTGCACAGTTATGTGAGAGAAGCAACCAGGATCACGACGGGGAGATCTTAAAATTATTTTTAAAAATATTTCAATTAAAAAATGGAGTCGCCACTATAGCTTATTTTGGGAAAACTATAGAAAAACAAAAAAAATAAAAATTCTTACAAACCAGATTCAAGATTCGGGAGTCGGGTTACGTGTGGGAAAAGTGGGAAGGTATTAGAAAAGTGGGGAAGGTATTAGCACCACAACGCCCGTGTTAAGATGGTACCTTTAATTAAATGAATAGAAATAAGTGTGACTTTATAAAATATTATTTTTCCTTAAAAATAGTAATTACAACAAATAAGAAAAAATATATATTTAAAAAAATGCAGACTAAGAATGAACAATAAGCAAATAAATAATAAGAAAGAAAAATTTTATTTTTTTAACCCGACAAAGATTGAACTTTGGTCCTACTTATTTCCAAAAGAAAATCAGATATCAAGTAGTTCTAATTTTAAAAATTGATTGATATTTGATATTTTTTATTTTTCAAAATTTCATTTAATCTTGGTTTTTTAAAGAAAAAATTTATATTTGTTAATTGTTAAAATTTTATTAAAACGGTTAATTAAATACTTTTTTTATTTTTGAAAATGTTATATATATATATATATTAATTATTTTTAAAATTATTTTAAATCTAATATTTTATTTTTAAAAGTCTATGTTTATAAATAGGGGCTTCTTTATTTTTTATTCTTTTTCCTAACTTATTCTTGTTTTGTTATTAAAAAAACATATATAATATAAAAACAGGGAGATTAATTAAAAATAAACAATGAAACTACGTGACATAGAAATTCTCATCACCATAACTATCCAAAGAAAAAAAGAAAAACAAATATAATATAAATATAATTATTTATTATTAAGATTAAAAAACTTAATAAATCCTAAATATCTAGGAGCACCTAGTGCCACAAACCTACCAAAACTTTTCTTCTCTTTTTTAATATCCTAGTGTCCTCTATAGACACGTGGCATCATTTTCTAATTTGTCCCTTTTCATTTCTTCATTCACGAGACAAATGAGCTAAATCCCAAATGAGCTAAATCCGCATTACACGTTGTCTTGAGTTTGGTTCATGTTTTTTAGGGCGGATTGGCTCATGTTTCAGAATGGGAATGGTCTTGGTTTTTGTTTTTATTTGATTCAGGTTGGTTTGAGTTAGATTAGTTTCTAAACTTTGTTTGAGTTTAGAGATTTTTATTTTGGTTTGAGTTTTTCTGACTATAGGCTAATTATATCTAATTGTTACTCTATTTTTCTTATTGGGGTCTACTAACAGTGCTAGCAGCAGCCACGTCAACAATACTAGTTGTGTAAAAATATAACAATTAGATAATCTCAGGATGGGTGCGGTAACAGCAACCATATACCGCACTCATATCAAACACTTACCATATACCGCACCCATATCAAACACCTACAACAATCATCTCGCAGGTATAATAATTTATTATGATCATTAAAATTAATTTAACAATGTTTGCAAACTAATTACTCAATACAGTTTAAACAAAACACAACAAATACAGATGAAAATATATAAAAGAGCATAATCAGATGAAAATATATAAAAGAGCATAATCGGGACAAAATTAAAGTAAAAAGAACACGAACCTGTTGAACTCTGCTTCTTTTCTTTTTTTGATTTCTACTAGACTCTTAGATTTTTTATATGTCTATCTATGTATTCTTTGTATCTCTCAATTTCTATATATCCCCTCCCCTTGAAAATAAATCAGTCCTTTTTTATATTTTATTTATTAATTCCTTCATCTTCCTCCATAACACTCTCAATCATGATTCTTAATTAAGAATCAATTATTCCGTATTAACTTCCTTTGGTTTAAGACTGTATGATTACATTTCATGAAGAAAAGGAAAAGGGCAATAAAAAAATGAATAGTCACTGAACATGAGTAATAAAAAGGCTATGAGAGTTAAATGTCAAAAACATTATAGTTAAATGTCAAAAGTATTATTAGTTAAATGTCAAAAGCATGATTACTAAATGTTACTAGTTAAATGTTGAAAGCATGATTACCTAAATGTGATAAGTTGAGAAAGTAAAAAGCTGACAGACACTAATTAAATTAAAAGGTACTAAAGTTACATAGGGACTTGAATGGGCAATGTAGTTCTATGGACCTTATGGCTTACGTGGCAAGCACAATTATTAGATAAATGAGGTGTAAACAGTAACTTTTTTTATTTCTAATACCGTATTAGTAAATTAGGCTTCAGAAAACATCTTTTACTTTTATTTTTATCAAAGTGAATCAGAATTTCTTTTATAAATGAACCTCCCTATTCAATTAGGCTCATTTAATTTTTCTATTCTGACCCAACACCTTTTCTTTTTTATTTTATCATTTTTTTATCAATTTCATTTTATCTTATTTTTTATTATTATTTAATCAAACTTTACTTATAAAATCAAAGTTCTTTTTATTATTTATTTTAAATGGAAAAGAAACTAAATAACACATTAAAAAATTTAAATTTCTTATATTTATTATTTTATTTTATTTTATTTCTTTTTTTATTTATAAAAATAATTTTTATTTGTACGGACGAAATTGGATGTTTGACGGCCATGAATGACAACTTATGTAAATTAGAATTGAGAGAGATTTTGATAAGGTAATGCATTATAATTAACCAGTAAATTTTTTTGTGAATTTTTAATAAATTTAGTAGATATTAGTCCGGTATACATGAAATCACTACTCTACATAAAAAGTACATTGGAAAAATATTTTATAAATGTTTATAACATTTTGGGTAGATAGCATACTATAGTATATTATTTATTTTTTTAATGATTTATATATTCGTTGACAATATATTAGTGACGGTTTTAATTTTAAATCTATGGTTAAAAGTTTATCATTGTAAAATTCGGTGACTGTTATTTACCAGTAGTTCATATGATATTAACTTTATAAAATTTGACTTAGAAAAAGAGTCCGTGGGCCCTTTTTTTCCTACAATCACTTAATAATAATCATGGAAAGTTTTAAGACCTACAAGTAAATTAAAAATGATTTTTTTATAAAAATTAATACAATAATTAAATTTATAATATTTATATTTAAAATTTATTTTTTGAATTTTTATAATATAAAATTATCTATAAAATTATTATAATTAATTTTATTTAAAATTTATTTTGCAATAGACAAAAAAACTAATCTTTTTCATCTTGGTTTAGATATTAATGATTTTAAATAATATTTTATTAGTTTAAGTTTTGAAAAACTCTTTTAAATGAATTTATACTAGAATTGTTAATATTATTTCTATATGTTATATATATTTTTGAAAAAGAATTTATTTTTTATATAATTAATAATCTCAATTGATTTATCATTTTCTAATATTATAATCTCCTTTAAGATATTTAATTCTGAAATAAATTGAAGTCATAAAAATTCAACAAATTATCATTTTTTAAATTTTTTTAAGGTGTAGGCATTTTTTCTTTAATGGGAGAATATTGATATGGAATTAAGAGATTTGCTAGTAGAAGAAGACCCTCTTTGATGATTGATATAGATTTTTCAAAGGACAAATGTTCTAGATACTTTTCTGCATCATATTATATTCAATGGCATATACAAGGTTTTCTACTAATAAGTCTCTTATTTCTTTTATTTATTTTTATAAATTCATCAATAGTCCCTTTTTGTGATTCAATAAAAAGCTCAACTTTTTTTCTTGAAGTTTTGAATAACTTGATTCATTCTTCTAGTTGACATATTTGTATATTTTTATATAAAATTAAAAACTATAATATATATAACACTGAATATAACTTATACGTATATAAAATGAGACTAAGTTGAAAAAAAAAAAAAGATCTGATTGTCAAAACAATAAACTTGATCGTATTATCTTGTCTTGCAGTCTCAAGTATCCTTTATCTTTCCCCTTGTCCTTTGGTAAGCGTTTAAATCTAATTTATAAATTTTAAATATTTATTGCTCTTCCTTTAATCTAATTTATAAATTTTAAATTTTATTGCTCTTCCTTTAATCTTCATATATTATTTTGAAATTAATTAATCAATAATAAAAAATAAAATGATTCTGAGATCAATTCATCAATCTGTTATTGACTTTTAGTTGATATTGATGGGCAAAAGTCAACACAAACTCTAATTTCTTAATATATTGCTCAAAGCTTTCAAATAGAAACACATGCATAAATGCACAATATGAAAAAGTAAAACAAATTTGGAACTGGAAACTGGATAATGGTTTAATCACAATTAAAACTCAGAAAAAAGAAGATAAATTAAAAAGTTAGATAAAGAAAGAAGAGAAGTGAAAAAGTCTAACAAAGAAAAGATATGAGATATAAATAAATGATGAAAATATGATGTAATAGTAGAAAGAAATAAAAAATTAGAAAGTTTTAATATTTAAGATTCCTTGACTATTCAATATTTTTTAAAACATATTACAAATATATTAGGATAAAGTTTTAAAATATTATTCATTAAATAATATTTATATATTTATAGTATTAATATAAAGTTAAAATTATTAAAAGAATATTTATAATTATAATATAAATTTAAGATCAGTTAAAATATTTTATATTTTTTAAATTTATTTTTAAATGTAATTTTAAACTTAAATATTTTTTAATTTAATAATAATATATTAGTATTAATTTTTTTTTAAAAAATTTGATATTTAAAGCCGCTACTTTACTTGCTTATACCTTAAAGTCCTTCCCGCATAACCATTATACTAATGCTACTATTAAACATATAAGTCATGAAAAGAAAAAAAGGATACTACTTGAAAGGTGCGATAAGTTAACCCACAAAGAAACATATGTGAAATATAAACCATGCTAATGCGTAAGGATTAGAATTTAAAATCATCAGAGGTTGAGAAAAGTTTTAGTTAAATAAATCATGACCAATATAACTATAAAAATGTAAAAGCTAAACCCGTTTCAATATCAAATTAAGAAAAGCTGTTTGCAAAATGCATGCCTGTATTAACTTAATATGAACGAATGTGACAGGAGCTTAGAAATTTTTATTTGAAAGTGTGATACCCTTCATATTATTACAAGTCTATTATGATGACGACAAACAAACTAACATCCTCGAAGCTAGTTTAACTAACTAACCAGACCTAACTAACTAACTCTGCACTCAAATTTTGTCATTTAATACAACTGATTTTCATGCATGCATCCATTACTTCTTCAGCATCTTCAAAACTGTGTAAAGAAAAAGGAAAGGACTGTTATTCATGAGGGTTGATTACAAGGGTGTCACCCTCTTTAATCCGTAAACGTATAAACGAGAATCTTTCAGGTGCAGGGATGTCATTGAAGGTAAAAAAGTAACCAACGCTGGGAACGACATGTTTGTGAAACTTCTCCAACTCAAACCTCAAATCTTCGAAATGGCAATGAGAATTAACCTCGATAGGTATCTTCTCAGTTCCGCCCTTGGGAACCACCATCACCTTCAACATCTTCCCTTTTTTGAGATCAAAACCAATCAAACCTCCTCCTTCTGATCGTTTACACATGTAAACATGTGACATGTTAAGCATCCCACACTCTAGCATAGACATATGGTCATGCAATTCATCACCTTGTTTAGTCAAAACCACCATATTCATCACCTGTAGGGTTTTAGGTTTCTTATCTCTAAAAAACTGCTCCTTCAGCTGCAGAACGGTGTCGTTCAGAGACATTCTCATGAGGAGAGGCTTCCGCTTCAGATCCAAGCTTTTCACTGTGAACATGACTTTATTAGGCAGTGGAACCTGCGGCACCGGCTCCTCCGGCGGAGCGTCCATCATCGACGATATAAACTCTTGTAACCCGTCTGGATTTTCTGTGAGCACCTTCGTTGTGTCCGTAGTGAACGACATAGTTTGTGGTTCTGAAATCGACGAGAGCATCTCTTGCATCTCCTTTACATCTAATTTGGACGCGTTCCTAATCCATTGCGGCAGATCATAGTCATTTTCATTGGGTTGAACCAAGACTTCAACGAGAGAGAATGGAGAGATGTTAGAATCGATAAAGAAGGCTTCGTCTTGAAGAACCTGACCATTGAAGAGTAGCGTTTGTCGGTCAACGGGAATGTTCGTCGATTTCTTTATCCTTTCTTTGATTTCTTGGAAGTTTTCGAACACATCTACTCTAATACAGAACGCTGTCTCATCCTCCAGCACAAAAGTCACGTCCATGCTACAACCAAAATCAACAAACTCTGAAAATGAAATGTGAAATTGCAGACTTCAAGAGAGAGAAATATCGTATATGTACCTGCTCAAACGTTGTTCTGTATTTTCCTTCACATTTTTGGATCTTCAGGTGTAAGAAAAGATGAGATGACAGAGAACAGAGAAAGAAGAAAGAAACCGTATTATTGAAAACAGAAAAACTAAATTGAACATACGGAGAGAAAGCGAATATAAAAGCACAGAACCTAAACCCATGCATGCCACATGCAGAGCAACATATAAGGCTCATGCACATAGATACATGAGAGAAGCACCCATGAAAACTATACTACGTGATATCCCCCGGAAATTAATGATAGGATTCTTGACAACCATTAGTTTAGTTTATCTTTGAAGTTATGAAAAGAAGGTCTTGTTAATGGTTTAGTTAGAACATAGTTAGAATCTTGCATGTATTCTAAAAACTAGAAGACGAAGATTTAAATAATGAAGTAAGAGAAAACCATGGTTCATGGTTCTTGTTGGAAATGTTGTTTAGAATGTTGATAATTATTTATTTTCTGTTTTTTTGAATAATTAAATTTCTTGATTTATTCTTTTGATTATATTTCTTTGCAGACTTTTAAAGTTCAATTATGTTTTTTATGACTTAATTATCATTTTATAAGTTTTGAATTATATCAATTATCATTGTATAAGTTTTAAATTGTATCAATAAAGTAGAATTATTCTTTACAAATACGTATTAGAACTTTCTTCATAAGGGATATATGAGGTCAGAAAAATAGAGTGTATCAATGGAAGGAGAGTCTAATTTTTCAGCAGCGGGCGCCACAATTTTCGATAGAGAAAACTATCAGATGTGGAAAGTCTGTATAGAAACCTACCTGGAAGTGTTGGATCTATGGGAAGCTATGGAAGACGATTATAAAATTCAGCTACTTCATCAAACTCTCCCTTGGCACAAATGAAATCACAAAAGGAGAAAAAGACAAAGAAATCAAAGGCAAAAACATGCCTATTTGCAGCAGTATTTTCCACGATATGCACACGAATAATGTCCTTGAAGTTAGTAAAAGTTAGTAAAGGCAATTTGGGATTACCTCAAGGCAGAGTACGAAAGTGATGAGAGAATTCGTAAAATGAAAATGCTGAATTTAATTAGGGTTAGAATCAATAAAAGAGTACTCTAACAAACTTCTAAGCATTGGCAACAAAGTGAGATTCCTTAGATCTGAGTTAAAAGATTAAAGGATTGTGAAAAAACCTGCTCGTAATATTCCAAAAGGATTTGAAGTCACAATAACAACTCTAGAAAACACAAAGGAACTATCAAATATTTCTCTTGCAGAGCTCTTAAATTTTTTGCAGGTATAAGAGTAAAGAAGGGCTACCAACCAAACATGAAGGTGGCTGGAGAAGCAAAGGCAACAAGAACAAACAGAACCAGCAAGAACAAGCAGAAGGTGTTGCACGCAATAACAACAAGAGCAAGGAGAAAGTTAAAAAAGAAATTATCCTCGTTATAAGTATTGCAACAAGCTAAGTCATCCACTAATGCTAATTGCAGCAAGTTCAATCAACGTGAGCATGGAGCAAGTCATTAAACAAAGTCAGCAACAAGAAGTATGAACTTTTCATTTCAACTTGTTTCTCAATCAATGTTTCAACTAAATCTTGGCTAATTGATAGAGACCGCACCAATAACATGACACCTGACAAGAAACTATTCCAGGAATTAAGAACTTCGGAAATTAAAAGGATGAAAATTGAAAATGGCGATCACTTATAAGTAAAAGAAAAAGGAACAATAGTTATCACAAGCTACAGCGGTACAAAAATCATTATAAATATTCTTTTTTATCAAAATTTTTATCAAAATCTTTTTAGTGTTGGTCAATTGATAAAAAAAGGCGATAAAGTGTTGTTTGAAAATAAATAATACTCAATCAAAGATACAAATGAAAGATATTTGTTTAAAGTCAAAATGAAGGGAAAATTTTTTTCTCTCTCAATCCAATGGAGGAGCATATGCCTTTAAATCCAAAGAAAGTGTCACAGAAACAAGACTCGACCATCAAAGCGACACCAAATCGAAGAAGAAGAAGCACTAAGACTCCAGAGAGAATGCCGAGAAAACCAACAATGACAGGAACAAGAATGTATAAGTTTAGAAGACCATAGCCTCGAAGGAATACTACTCGAAGGAAACATAAAGTATTTCACAAACAACCATCTTCCCTTAAGCAGCATCTTTTATTGAGTAATTTTAGAAATTATGAAACTTGTCGTAATTATCACAAAAACATATATAAAAGTCCACCTAGTAACCAAAGTTTTTTTCCACAATTTCAGCCCTATAGTCACCAACTTTTGAAAGAAAATTGTTTCAAACAATAAAATGTATTTTGACGTATCATAAATGGTGTTTGAAAGCTTCGGAAAGAAACTTGAGTTTACAACCTAGGAGTAGTGTTAGAATTGTTGTTTAGAATCGTTTTTAATTATTCATTTTCAATTTTTTTGAATAATTAAGCTCCTTGATTTTAGGATTTAGTTATTCCTCTTTGTTTAGATTTCTTTGCACATTTTTAGAATTCAATCATATATTTCAATTATGATAGTAGTAGTCTGATGACTCAATTACCATTATATAAATTTTGAATTATATCAATAAATTAAACAGTTTCCAATTCAATTATTATTATTTGTAATAACGTAAGATTGTTTTAGGGACTTTTCAATAATGATATTATGGTTGGTGGATTAACTGGCATACCTTATTTATATTATACGAGAGCTCAGGTCTTGTAATAAAAATATATTATAGAGAACCAACAATGAAAGAATACAAAGTATAATATCATTGGTGTAGGTTGAGATTTAGCAGAAAGCATATTTGTCTTGAGAAAAAGATCTTTAATGTATTTTGTTTGCGATAGATGCGGGCTTTAATCTTTATTCCATGAAGCCTCAGTGCTGAGGAAATAGTGTAATTGTCCAACATCTTTCAAGGCAAAATACTAACAAAGTAGGGAAATGAGAGAACGAACACCAGCAATAGGGATTCCTGTGATAAGCTGGATGAAAGTATCCTTACATTAAGCGAATGGTTTCAGAATGATATGAATTTGGGAAGAGTGAAGGATCATGCAGTAAATGATGCAAATTTGCAAGTATGTGCCAGGGTTTGATAAAATGTTTCATTTAATTGAATTCATTATTTGTCGATAAAAAAAAATTAACTTCTATACCAGACTTACGAGATATAATCTTATGGAGTTGGTAATTTAATATTTTTAAAATTAAAAGTGTCATATAGTACAATTGGTTTAAAATTATTTAATGAGACAATTGTCCATAAAAGATTCACAAAATTAAATCTTATACAATTTATGCATACTTAAATAAATATGTAAAACTAAAAAAATCAAATTGTATAAACTTAATTTTTTAGATGACAAATACATTACAAAGTATAACAAAAAGAAGAATAAAAATAGAGATCACCAATGACAACATACGTATTTTTATTGCATAAATGATAACCTAAAACAAAATTGAAGAGAAATAATTGTGGATTAATATAATTAATTAGAATGATTATATATAAGAACAAAAGAATTTATTGAAAAAAAAAAGAGAGAGAAAAGAAGAAAATAATACATTCCTTCTCAATATTCTTTATGTGGATTGAAATGTTTTCATAACAAGAAATTTATAGTGCTCTTTCATCAAAAGAAAAAAAAAATGTACGGAAAACAGAACAAGATCTGCATAATAAATTTAAATTATTAAAAAAAGAATAACTTAAAAAGATATCATTGAAAGCAAATAGAAAAAGAACAAAGAACAAAATAATACAGTAAAATTTTTTGAATCCTAAACTCTAAATAAAATGATGTATTATAAAATTGTTTACTCAATAAATACATAAGAAAAAACTAAATTTTTTTGGAACGACAAATCACAATACTCTTATTATTTGCTATTATAGGATCAAATACGTATAAGTGAATGAGAACAAAATCTTGGTTGAAAAAGAAATTAATAAGAAAAAAAATATATAAAGGAATATAAACTTTTTCATCATTTTATCCGTAAATTGAAACTTCTTTGGTAAGAAGTTTACTGACATCTTAAAAAACGAAAAAAAAATGTATATCAATATTTAAAATGATTTTAATATAATAAAGACATAGATGATATTCTCATAAAAAAAATTACAAATAAAAAGTTAAGAATAAAAGAAACAAATCATACAAGTATTTGCGAAACAATGAATTGAACGAAAGAAAATAAAAAAAAAAAGGAAAGAACAAAAGAATACACATATATAGAAAAATGTTAGAATATAAAAATAAAAAATTACTTGAATTAACTTGATTTTTTAGGTTAAAAAATCAAATTTAAAACAGAATGAAAT
>Ga0209700_103846_pt1 | contig 28080 bp, 21 predicted proteins | sample SiratroredBW_FD_187528 | JGI IMG/M metagenome (GOLD analysis project Ga0209700, IMG submission 187528) | Root nodule microbial communities of legume samples collected from California, USA - Siratro red BW (SPAdes) (version 2) | ecosystem: Host-associated > Plants > Roots > Nodule | place: USA... | reverse complement strand
CCCCTTATTAAACATATAAAATTAAATTATATATATATATATATATATATACATATATATATATATATATATATATATATATATATATATATATATATATATATATATATATATATATATATATATTGATAAACATGCAATTTTACATAATTTGTATATTTTAAAAATGACATTATATTTCATAAATATTAAAATATTTTTATTATGTAATTTAGTATATTCTAGTGAGAAATTTTAATATAATGTTTGAACGAATGAAATTTAGTATCTATGAAAAATTTTAAATAATAAAATAAATATCACAAAAAATAGTTTTGTTTTATAGATCAAAAGTATTTTTACATTAGGAATCTTGTGAGACTCCGTCATTATAAGAATTGCGAGTTTAAAGTGAGTAGATCCGTATATATTTATTAATCTATTTTGACCTATCCTTATATTTTCTTCTTCTTTATTGCGTATTTTGAAAAAGTTTTCTAACTCTAGTTTAGAATAAGATATACATAGCGTAATATATTTTTGAATTTAGAATTTAAATTAATAATAATAAATATACAGTTGAGAGATTTTTATGGTAATTCATGTTTATTTGATAGAACGATGCTTCTTTCTTCTTTTATTATATATATATATATATATATATATGCTTCCTTTAGAATCAGATGAACATCCATTTTTTCTTTTCTTTTAAGATTGGTTTGGTAGTGGGAAATTGACCTAAAGAAAAACAATGAATTAATTTAGATGGTACGATAAATATAGAGAAGAAAAAGTAAAAAAATAAAAAAATGAGTGAGTACGATTTTTCTTTTTTACTTTTTTTTTCTATTCTCATTCTTTCTATAATTTATTCTTTCAATCAAACACATTTATTTTTATTTTTTTTTATCTATTTTTACTTCTACATTTATTTTATTTCTTACACTATTATTAAATAGGATCTTATCTTACATCTTACATGGATGAATTGTGTAATTCCTAGCATGTTAAATAAGGTTCACTTTATTTTCTTAATATACATTTCCAATTATTTTTATACAATGAAAACGGTTAATCAATGTCTGCTAAATTTATCTTACACCTATGTTAATAAAAAAAATAACTGAGGTCATCATTTTTTTATAAGTGAAAGGAAAGTAGGGTTGAAATAGTGAAAGTTAAAAAAGAGATAATGAGTGTAAAAGTGTGATATTTGTTGAAGGGGAGCCCCGCATGCGGCACAATTTAGAGGTTGGATGGATCCGAGATTGCATGTACCACTAACTCAAAGCCGCCCCATTAATAGTTAGTAATTACCATTTCCATTTCTCAACTACTCACCTCCAACGCACCTAACATGTACTCTCTCACATCTTTCTCATTTCCCAAACAAGGTTGATAACACATATGTTACTTTATTTTATATACCTATCATCCTTTATCATTAGTCTATTCTCTTCTTTGTTTCAAAGAGTATGGTAAGATCTATATTTTATATATTTTTTAATTTTCATAGGATAACTTTTGCAACATAAAAAATAATTTGTATTTTATGACTTACTTTATTTCAAATTTATTATCTTAATTTCAAGACTTTTTAGTAGGTTGCAATGAGGATGTTTTACCATATTAATTATGATATCTAAAATTTCTTAATGATATCCCCTTCTATTTATAATGACAAAATAGTTTATTAAAAAATAATTATCCAATTTATTCTTGAATTAATTAGTATTTAGATAATAAAATTAATGTATTTATTAATAAAAATATTTTTTTATTATAAATATTTGACATCTAATCTACATTGATAATTCAAAACTCACTTATTATTTACAAATGAAAAAAATACTATTAAACAAAAATAAAACAAATAACAAAAACATCCAGCCACATCAAATTTATACAAAAATTGAGACATATCTTTCATACCTAAATTAGCATTCACAAAGACATGAGTTCATATTTTACAAATATCCTTAAAAATATGCATATGTTAATCCTTATAAATATGCATACATTTACCTTACCTAATATATGTTTAGTAATCTAAAAAATAACACAAAGAACCGAATGTTTATAAAATAAAAGAAGAGTCACGCTTCAATAAAGTTTTTAAAAATTGATCATATTTAATAAGAATGACATTATATCATATATATATATATATATATATATATATATATATATAAAGAATATATAAAAAAAAACTTGCCTGAAAATAGAAAAATTAACCATATATTTACCATAAACTGCAAAACAAGAAAAATAATAATAATTTAATCCAACCATTCTCAAGAAAATACGGAAAAACTTACACAGTAAACCCGAACGTTGCATTATAAGCATATACTTTTTAGAATTATTACAAGTTGTGTACTGAAATAAAATTCATCATTCTCTATATTAATAAAAAATAGTTATTTTAGTCAAAAATATATATTTATGTTCCCTCTTTTAATTTGACAGATGTACGAGTATGAATAAATTGTTTATAACTAGGCTGACAACTTATAATTAATTTTGTATAAGAATTGAAACATATTTTTTGGTTTTTAATTAATATATTTTTTAGTATTGACTAAAAATATCTTTTTATTTTATACGTTGTTTAAGCTTTTCATATTTTAAATTGACGACCATTTACTTCTTCTAATACAATAATTATAATTTTATTATAATATTATCTTAGATAAATATCTTACTAAACAACTCTTAGATGTATTTATTAATGAAAACATGTATTAATATAAAAGAAATGGCTTTTAAGCATTTTTTTTTAATTTTATCTTGACACATAAAATGTTAAACATTATTTTTCGACGTCAAAATATCTTTATCAGTGTCTTCCCTTTCACGGTTTTATTTAGTTATGAGCGAAGGATAGTTCTTCTATCTTAACCAGCTTTTTAAAAAAATAGACTAAAAAGTTCAATCATTATACTTTTTCAATATATTTGATAAGAGCAATAAATTTAACATACTATAATTCGTAATAAATAATTAGGTTTGAGTTTTTCATTATTTTAACAAACCATATATTAATTAAATTGTACTGAGATAAGTTGTTATGTGGATTAATTAATATGATCAGGAAAAGTTTTTTAAGAAATATCAGAATTATCATTTCTCATCTCTTTTTCTTTATATATATATATATATATATATATATATATATATATATATATATATATATATATTATCATCACTTTAACTTTAGTTTATATATGTTTATTCACAATTTAAGTTCTTTTATGTTCTTCCCATTTTGAATTCTAATAAATACATTAATAATATTAACACGTCTTTTTTTTAAGATGAGAGAACAAAGCAGTTTTTTTCTTGAATAGGCGAACATTCTGTGTTTTTCTTTTTCCTTTTTTTTCGTAATAATAATTTCTATTACTCCTAACATCTTAGATAAGTTGACGAATTCAGAGTACTTGTTATTTGGTTCCGACCATCTTTCCTTTTTTTATATGATAAACTAACAGGTAAAAAAACATATAATTTAAGTACTAACAAAACTATCAAAGCAATAAACTAGAAAACGAAACAAGGTTAGAAAAATCAAAATTCAATAAAACTCGCCATTTTTTAATCAAGCAAAAAGATTGGAAATACTCATCTTCATGGGAGAGCTTAGAATGGTCATTCAGATGAAATTTGTTTGAACAAAACAAGGAAGAAAGCAAAATATGTATTTAACGTCAATCACGACTTCGATCGAATAGTTTGTCATCATGCTAGCAATAAGATCAACTCCATTTTAGAAAGCATATATGAAAGTTTCAACACATTAGAAATCCTTTTTGGAGAGATAAACTAAAAATTTGGTATAAATAAGTCGTTAAAAAAGAGTTCATTAACAATTGTTTGTTTGAAGATATAGAAGGACAACATAAATACTATTTTATTTTTACAAAATTCACATATAAGATGACACTGTGATAAATAAGTAGATGGTGTGTGTTAAATATTAAGCCTTCAATTTCACATCTTTACTTTTTCTTATGTGATAAAGCATTGTCTTTCCAATTACAATAATACCATACTTACACCCCTCCCAACTTTGCTCAAACTATTCTGCACCACATCGCACCACCACCTTATGCGAGGTTGTCACTACTTAGACTGGATGAAACAGTTTTTTAAGGTGAATACCACCACAATATATTATACTAGAGTCGTCCTTTACCATTTGAAAGACATCCTACAGGTAAGTGATAATAGTTAATTATTAGTTTGATTTTATGTAAATTTGGCGTGATTTTGTTATTAATTATATTTTAATTAGAGATTTTTGTTATTAATTATATTTTAATTAGAGATTTTTGTTATTAATTCTATTTTAATTAGAGATTTTGTTTCTATTTATTATTTATTTCGTATTTAATATGTTTATGTTGCAAAGAGCCAATTTTTGTTTGTTGAGAATTAGGTTAAATATGAAGAAATAAAAAGAAGAGACGCTCAATTTAAGGGACTTTTCGCTTAAGCAACGAAACCGTGGCTAAAACTCACTTAAAGATTTTGTTATAAGGAAGTCCTAATTGAAAGCGTCAACTCTGTTGGAACATGAATCATGAGATAACGGCAGCAATTTGACCTAATTCAAGGAGCGAAAGTTATTAAAGGACAACTAGGTCAAACGTAGAGGACACTTACCATCTATCACTCGTTAGAGACTTGGGAGGCAGCATCGTGATCAAGATCCATTCTTTTTCTTTTTTTTTTTTTATTTTCATGGCTACCATGCGTAGCTAACTTTCTTACTCTTGGGATTGAATGTAAATTTTCAACTTCAAATGCACTCTTAATATTGGTTTGATATCATTTAATTCAATTTACCTTTGTTTGACGTTTAATTCCTATTTTGATATATCATAGAATTCTTTTCGTGACTGGAAAACACTTTTTCGAATTTGAAACTAAACGTAAATGCATTGTATGTATAAATTGAGGGATGAATTATAATGTAATGACTGCATATAGCAACTAAACTAATCGTAATGCTGATTAAACTATTTTAGTAAGTAGGAATAGAAGCTAGGTATTTTAATTTATGAATTTCAATGCTAGAAGAATCAGGTTGAAAAGGATTTTATTTGGGCAAACAAATTGGTAATTGGAAAAGACAATATTAAATTAGGTTAAGAGTGTATACATAAGAGAGTGTTACAATTCAATCCAAAGCTTTTATTACTATTGAATTGGCACAAGTTATTATTAATTAATTACTTTATTATTATGTTTTATAGATTATTCAAATTCTAATCATTATTAAGTGTTCTATTCATAATCCAATTGATATTAATTCAATTTATAATCATAAATTTTGTTTCCAGGAGGTATGTTACTGTGACTTATTGTCTATATTACTTGAAGACTTAATATACTTGCTGAAAATTGGTTAATAAAAAATTATTGAATTTTATTGTTTTTTAATACTTATGTCATTTAAAAAAAAAACAAACAGGTTAGGTTGGTGATGATAAATTTTATTATTTAGTAGTTAGAATTAGGTCGTTAGTCTAAATGTAGATGCAGGTTAAATTTATTAAGCTTAACTATAGATTAAAATTAGTAATATTTAGTTTGGTTGCAGGTTAAATTTAATTATAAGTTAAATTTTGTTTAGCTATTTTTTTATTAATTAGAATAACAACTTAGTTATGTTATTGGATTAAATTTAGTTAAATCTTATTAATTAGAATAATATTTTACCTATGTTATTCGATTAAGTTTAGTTATACGTTAATTATTTATTCTAGAAATGTAGTATATATATTCTTATTATTGATATTGTTTGTTTGTAAACTTTTATACTTCTATTTATGATATGTTGAACATACTAGTATTGGGTTTACGAGTGTTTTACCTTGGGTAAATTGTATTGTTTAGTTTTGATTAACATTTTTGGTGGATGTTACCGAAATTTTGGTGGATTTGTATAAAAGGTTATATTATTTCTGTATTTGTGATTCAATATAAAGATCGAGTATGGTCACTAATTTGAATTAGTCATGTACTTATTTTATTTAAAAATAAAAAATAATGACAATCATTATATTAAATCTTGAAATGTGTTAGGTTAAATAATTTAAATAGATTAAATGTTTTTTTATTTCATTATATATATATATAGATATATTGACTAATTATATTTTGTGTTGATCTTCAAATAAATGTTTAATTATGGTTAATTTGATGTTACTTCTTTAATTTTGTCACCTGGAAATTTAATGTTAGTAGAATTTTGTGAAAATAAAAGTTGTAATTAAAACTCTTTCTCACACTTTTTTTAAAAAAGAAAAGAGAAACAGATATTTAGCCATAAATCGAATCCTTTTATTATTAACTTTTATTATATATTAATAAATCAAAGTTAGATGAATGTAAATCAAATTACACTATAAAAAAACTATGAAAAAAATATAACTAGTAAACAAAAATAGTTACAAATGACCAAAATTGGTCACTAATTAAAACCATAACTATTTATTGACTAAACAATATTAATTACTATTTTGTTTGTCACTGATGCAGAGTGACTGATTCACTGACCAAATTAGTAACCAAACTTATAACTAAATTTAGTGACTAAATCTATAATTGAATTATTGATCAAATTAGCTACTGCATCTTTGACCAAATTAGTAATTAAATTTGTGATTGAATTAGTGATAAAATCTGTAACCAAATTAGTCATTGAATCTGTGACCAAATTTGTGATTGTAATAATGACTAACAACAGTGATCAGATCAATGATTGATTTTAAAATCTTGATTTTGGTTACTAAACCAGTCACTGATATTTTTTTTTTCAATTTTAATTTTTTTTTCAAAAAATATAAACATGATAGATTGAATAACACGATACTTCCTACAATTTCATCATAATAACACAAATGTTAACATACATATTTTTCCTTCAACCCAATCATCTAAAAAAGTTTATAAAGATTTAGTGCAAACAATACAATAGTAATAAAAAGATCAAATTTAAGGACAATAAAATTTACATATTTAAAGAGGATGAAAGTCTATTTTCTCCATCAAGAGATGCAATATTTTGTTATTTTGCTGAATTTCTCTATCATTATTAAACATTATATCACAAAGTTTTACCCTTTCAGTTTCAATTGCAAGTAAATTATTTTTTAATTGTTCAATCTCTTCTCTCATGACCTGCATAGAAGAAAGTGTAGAATCTAGAATTGTCTCCCAATTGTTTTGGTTGACTCATATCCAACTTCATACACCTTAACTTTGTTAGTTCCGACAACTTTATACTAAAGTTATAATTCATCAGGTGGTGACACTCCTATAATAGATGTTGATTGAGATGCTTCTTACCATGCATGAGTAAACTATGCATATGAACATCAAAATAAAATTGGAAATCCATTAGAAAAAAAATACAAAAAAAGACACTAGTGTTGGACAAATTAACATGTGACATTTATTTGTGACTTACATCCACATGTGTTGATCTTTGATTCATCCATGTTTGTCCTTCTTCAGTTGGTGTGTATGACAAAAAAACTTTGATGGGTAAGATGCTTTCTATTCAACTTTAAACAAAAATACTAATTTTGAAATGAAAATAGACACTAGAAGAAAAAGTTCTCAAGTTATATATGAATGGAATAAATAATATTAAACCATAAATGCAAACAAAATGTTATATTTACTTTGAGATTTTACTAGAGGATCGAGTTTGACACATGTTATTATGCAACCAAATTGGACCTGACTAATTTTGTATATGTTATCAACAACCAAATGTCTAAAAGTTTCCATAATCCACATATATAGGCTAACTTTAGATTTTCCAAGTAAAAAAAAGCCATGTAGAAGTTTAACATGAACATGAGTAAACAAACCACTTACTACTATAACATTACAATAGATAGCCAAAAAAATTAAAGTACTACTTGAGTACTATAATAATAATGCATGGATGATGTTGTAGAATTCCAATTAATAAATGAACTTAGGCATAAGTTAAAATTTTAACTTTGAATGGTTTTGATCCCCAACTTTGACATAAATTATCACATACATCTTCTGCAAGCCAACTTGGCTTCTTCATTATATTGTGAGCTTTATTTAATAAACTTTTCAATATGTTTGCACCTCGCATTTCAAAGTTTCTTCTTGCCCACCTGCGATTAGGTGGAAAATAGTATATTTTCTCTATAATAAAATAAAACAAGTTAGAATTATACCAAAACTAAGAATTTACTATTATTTTTAAGGATAAAAACTAATACACTGACATACCATGAACTATATGAACCACATGTCTTTATTGATTTTAGACACCTTTTTTCCACAATGACCATGGTTCAACACTTTTGAAGATATCACCAGTGGCATTTGCTGCAAAGTATGAAGACAAGAATCTACACAAATATGTAGTTATAAACACATGTTATACATAAAATTTGAACAAAACTTAACATTGTTAACATTTAAGCGATTTACCTATATCCGTAAATTGTCAAAACAAGTTTGCCACTAGTGCTTTAGACATCTGATACATTTTGATCATCCTCAAAAGTGAATGTTTCATGTGTTCGAGGGTTAGATCTTTGAAGATTTTGTTGTGAAATATTAGGTGTAGTAGGATCTAATGCTTCAAGTGTTGCAGTAGCATGTGCTCCCAGAGGTGGAGTATTAGCATGTAGTTCTACTAGAGAGTAGAACCAACATGTGTAATAAAATCAAAGTGTGGTCCAATAAAACTTGTTCCATGTCATGTAGTATGATCAGGATGTTGTCCAATTAAGGGGCTTCACCAGAATGACCTTCGACCAAAGGAGTAGAACTAACATGTGTGTTGTTACTTTTTTTTTATTGGCAACAAATAATATACTAAAATGGGAGTAATAAGGTTACTGCAACCTATGTACACAAAAATTATAATGAAAACACTAAAAAAAAAAATATGAGCAACCTGTACCATATCTATTGGCACTATATTACCTAATTGCTCATTGCAAAAAAAGAGCCCCATCCCAAACGCAAAATACATAGCCTGGCCCTAACCCCATGTGTGTGTCGTACATGATTTAGCGTGCTTTAATAAATGACTTCTCAAAATTAGTTTTGTTCATATTTTTTCTAACATCTATACATAGGACAAGAAAGTGTTCAAACAAATTGCACACACACACAAACACACAAACACACACACACACACACACACACACACACATATATATATATATATATATATATATATATATATATAACAAAAGGTCATGGAAAAGACAAAGTCATTAAAATGTTTGTGACATAATAAAAGCACATGTTGATTAAGACAATAACATATCTACTTACATTTATTAAAGAGTCATCAAAATAAAAATACAAAGATCATTCATCATCATCATTATCTTGCTCATAAAATTCATGATAATAACTGATATTAATGTCATCATCATTAGATATATATTCATCATTAAAATTACTTTCCTCTTCATACTATTGTTTAGTGAGTTGTGTCTTAGCTTCCATGTTATCTTGATTGTGTTCACTATGATTTTGTACATCATTGTTTATTACTTCTTCATATCCACCTTCATCATCTCTTAGTTGACCAAGTAGCTCATCATTTGACCCAAATTTAGTATTAGAAACACCATCTTGATATGTAACCTCTAGTGTATATTGATCATTAACCATACTTCCTGCTTTTGTTTTTAATGACAATAATGAGACATAAGCTAGGCTCAAACAAGGAATTGACGCCACCTTCAAATCAAAAGGCAATGATTTTATACGTCTTCTTTCTTATATGTTAACTTTCACATTTCTATTTAATATGAGATTTAAACTCACACTTGAATATCTAATATTTACAAGTGGTATGAATGTATGTAATGACTTAGTCGTTAAATTCATTTTATTGTGACATAGTCTATGTTGAATTTATGTTAAGACATTTAGTTTTTTCATTAAAACTATTATAGTCATGCTTATATTTTTAAAGAAGCAACTTAGTTAACATTAATATATTAGTGCAATAAGCATTATGGTATCGCACTTGGATACCTTTGTATCGGCAATAATCATGGAAAGGTATACCTTTTTAAACTATGGTACCACACCAACAAAACTAGAGACATAGTCTTGGCTATTCCTAACAAGAAAAAGTTAATTAAAGATTTTCATGTTGAAACAACAGTGAATTTCACTTGATGACAACCCAATATGCATCATTCTTTGTGGTCAATTATGTTTTCCAATTATTTTTGCTTTCTTTTGTATCTTCAAAACTCATGAGCATGGAGTGGACAAAATTCTCCGCTTGCTCAAATTAATGCACTAATTTTACACCTTTAAAAGCCCTCATTTTCATCCCACTTTTGTTGTACACCTCATGTATGAATTTGCATCACCAATAGAGTAAGTCTTATTTGGTCTTCTCAAAAACTTGATTTTTCAATAATTTTACCAACCAAATATGTTAATATTGATATTTTTTATTTTTTTAATATTGCGTTCAACATCTACTACTTTCTTTTTCATGTCAAAATCCAACTAAATTGGATTTTGTTTCTTTTAACAGTTTACATACTACACAAAGATGGACTAAATCAAATGATATGGTCCTCAAAATCTACGAATAAACCTGCAACCATATATATCCTTTATTATATTTCCCATTTTGTTCTGTTACATCCTTTTTTGGGGTGAACAATGAATATATATTGGCACAAATGGTGGCAACAAGCAAACATGTGTATCATTTCATTTAAAGTACAAGCATCGATTAAATAATCTGCTGATAATCCTCTCTCTCACACCACAGCCACGAAACGAAAAGAAGAATGTTTCCAACTCATAATCAAAATCAATTTTACCTCCTCCATCAACCTTAAGATTATTTGTACAAGAAAAGATAGAGAAAGAAAAGCAAAATGAGAGACTAATTGGAGGTGGAGTTGGATCCTCAATAAGAGACCAGAGTCACTAAACCTGTGAAGTCATCGATTTGAATTGCATCGCACCGCGCTGCGTTGCATGTACCGCATCACACCACGCCGCGCCAGATCATACTTCTGAAACTGGAGATTCGAGCTTCGAATAGAGGAAAAATCATATTATAAGAGGTGATGATTCATTGAGTTGGGATGATTTTCTAAACTTTAGGATTACGTGAGAAAATAAATTGGTAACGTAGAAAAAAGACAAAAAAAGTTGTGTGAAAATAACTCATTATAAATAGAAGAGGGTGGTGCGAAAATAAACTTGTAATGGAAAGAGGAAAGAAAAAAGAGAATGTGAAAAATGAAGTTCAAAATTATTGGGATTTCTTAAAAAAATATAAAAACTTATCGAGGATTAAGAAAATCTCATGTCTTATTGAAAATTAATATAATTTCTGATAATAAACATTCGTTAAAAAAAATTACACTGAAAAAGTAGCTTTTAGTGTAACTATTATATTATGATTTAAATGTGTACCATAGAGTGTATGACTATTTGGGATTCTTCGGATAATAGGTTAATAATATACTTCAATTTTTTTCTAATAACTTATTTTTCTTCAAATCTTTATTATAATAAAAAAATATTATGAATTATTTTGTAGTTTCTTGCCGACGAGGATATAAGAGATACATTAACAATTAAAGAAATTTAATTGTTTATGCAATAGAAATTGTAACATTTCATAAACTTATAATTAATATCTTTCGAATACAAAATGTTAAATTAAATTATTTATGAATTACTTAATTGTTTGTTTAGAAACATATTATAAGACTTACTATTAAAACTGTTTTAAACGTCAAATAACAAACAAAAAGCAGATTAGGATAGCTTATCTCTTCGTACGAAGAGATTAGCATAAGGAGTACAAAGGATATGAAGAAATGATAACTGTGAGGGTTTAAAATAAATAAAAATTAAAGTAAATTTCTACTATAAATGCATGTACAAAAATTTAAGAGGAGGTAGAAAAGAAGAGAGCAAAAAAGAAAGAAGGAGAAGAAGAAAGTGAGAGAGAGAAAGAGAAAAAAGAAAGAAATAATATTCTTAGTTTCACTTAGTATCAACTCTAATTATTAAGGTAAGGGTAGAACAAATCTATCATTTTGTTTATTTATTTATTTTATAATTATGTTTATTTGGTGATGTTTCTAACTTACTTTCTCTATTAATTTATTAATTTGATTACTTTATTATTATATTCTTTTAATTAGGTATTCATAACCTCATCTTCTTATTTTATTTATTTTTATATTATTTAATTTATATTTTATAACACGTTAATTTTTTTTATAATATATTTATATCATTTAATTTATTTTCAGTTGCATACGAGTCTTTTATATATATATATATATATTAATTCATATTTATATAATTTAATTTATTTTCAGTTACACATTAATTTTTTTTTTTAATTTTAATTTATATTTATGTCATTTAGTTTATTTTTAATTATGGATCACCAAAATTAGTTTATATTATTTAATTTATATCTAATTCTTAAAATTATATTTTCTCATTAATTTAGCATTATTTATTTACCTTGTTGTTTTATAATTATATTTTTTAATGAGATATTTCTAATCTTGTTTTATTTACTTATTAATTACTATTATTTGGTTTGAGAACGACCTTATTTAATCATTTTATGTTATTTAACTAATGTATCTATATTTTGCATGTGATAAATAAACTTCTTATTTGTCTCTAAATAATATAATATATAATGTAAAAATTGTAAATTATATATATATATCCTATTTCATATCTTACTTTTTGTCAGTTGAGAGTGATCATTTTAAAATAGGATTAAATAAATAATCACACTATATTAAAAATAAGTATTACATAAATTATTAGTAGTTTAAATATATTTAAGATTTTAAGTTAAATTTAGATTAATCAACTTTTATTAGTGAAAAATTTGTAGTATATATATATATATATATATATATATATATAGTTTACAAGTGAGAATCATGGTGTTGAATTGATGTGGAAAATCTTACATATTATCAATTAATCGATGTTATACACTCTTTATCATAACTACAAATAAAATACAGAGTAATTTTCATATTGGTTATGACATATAAGTGCTACGCAAAATGCATCTACTTCTTTAGTAACTATGACAGAGACATACAACATTTAGTGTGAGATATCATGTTATAGGTTTGACTTTTTACATTGATTACTCTCATAAAAACTTCTCCATATTTTACATTAGTGACATCAATAAATAGATGTATAATGCTTAAAATAACCGGTATAAAAAAGTATTTTTCCATTAATATAGAAAATATTAAATGATTATTTTGCTTGCGCACTTGTTGTATATATCGTGTTATGTTTCTCTACAAGACTTTTAATTTATATACTTAATTATTAAGATGTGAATTGAGAGTATGAGTTTCCCATTTTGAGTCCTCACGTTATGGAGAATATAACACATATGTGCTTCTACATGTCTTATATTTAAGGAGAGAGAAAAATATTTGTATTAATTAAGACGTAAATTTTCATGAGATTATGAAGTTTTTCAATTGTAGTTCTCCTGTTAGCATTTGTGGTTCAGATGTTGTAATTATATTTAAACATTAGAAGTAATATATTTAAGGTAAAAGCTTACTCATTGGACCTATAGTGGAACATACTTTACCTTTTAGTTTATATATTTTAAAACTATCTAATTTACTAGTACATCTTATTTTTTAAACCCTTTCGGGTGAGTTCAGACATACAAGATATTAAAAATGGTATGTGTAAATAATTGAACCTATACTCAAATTATACATAAAAGAGATAATTTAAATAATATTTCTACATTAAAGCATCTTTCTACTACGTAAACGCGGGAAATAACCAGAGTTGTGAGATATGCGTGTGTTTAAATGCAAGAGCATCTTGGCCATGGAGGATCAAGCACACAGTGTGAAAAAGTGATTTTTACATAATTTATATAACATAAATTTAAGAAAAATTGCTCCAAAAATTAATGCAGCGATATTTTTGGAAATTCTGGATCAAATTTTTATATCATTGACTTTTGAAGCATGTAAAAAGTAGATATTATATTAGCTGTAGAGGAAATTCAAGTAATATATATATATATATATTTTTTTTTACATTGACAATTCAAACCGATGTAAAATATGGAAACGTTTCTATATCAATTAAATGGTTAATTAACGAAGAACTTTTTATATCAGTTTGAATTATCAATTTTGTGGAAATGAAAACATTAGTTTAAATTAGTAATCGATTTTAGTAGTAGATACATAATGCATTGGTTGCTTCAATGTGGTTTATAATTTTTACATCAATTTAAAGGCCAACCAATATATAAAGTCATAAAAAATTGGTTCCTTCTCACTTTTCATTTTTCGTTTAAAATTACACTAATATCAATTACCAATTTCACGTGGTGCCAAAATTATTCATGCTTGTAAAAAAAAAAAAAAAAAAAAAAAGATATTCACATTAACATAAATTTTGAAAAGAAGATTATTTAGTAATATTCCAAAATTATATATATAGCAATCAACAACAAAGATCGCCTATAAACTAGAATAAAAAATAGTTCACGTTATTTATAATCAAGATTCACTGTAACGAATGACACGATTACATACTCTTGCTTTTATATAAAGAAATCACAGAAACAATTTAAACTAGATGTGTAGTACATAAATCTCAAACGATATTTATTCAAACCACACAAGTCTCTTGAAATTTTGGTAATATAATGCTTTAATACAAACTTTTTAAAACATAAACAATATATATATATATATATATATATATATATAATTTATTCTCAGAATTAATAAACAATATCAACATTAGTTAATATCGTATGTTAAAATTATAAATATTAAAATTCACACTCTCATGATCTTCGACAACATAATTATCTAAAAATTGAATCAAATTATGCAATTTGCTTCTTGTACATCAAACAAAAAAATACTAATGCAAAAATAATATTTCTCAGAAGATTGTAATCTAATTCAAAAAGTAAACTACTCAGAGATACAATACAAGAAATTTTGCTATTACATACCAAATTTACCTAAGCATTGGGTATGGAAAAATATTTTGTAAGTAAATTCATATGTCGAAATCAATAGATAATAACCGTATGTACCATAAATATTATTATTAAAATTATTATTATTATTATTATTATTATTATTATTATTATTATTATTATTATTTTATTAATATGTTGTAAGAAGAAAGCATTTATAAGTATATATAAAATTTATAATCACTACATTAATAAAAATTTATAATCATATAATAATAATAATATTATTATTTTTATTATGATTATGACTCTTATTATTATTAGTAATAATAATATTACTTTAATAATATTAATATGAATAATAATAATAATAATATAAATTATAAACATAATATTAATATTATACGAATAATAATATAAATAATATTAACTATAATATTAATAGTATCAATAACAATATTAATGATCTTAATAACAATATTCATAATAATAATAATATTATTATTATAAATAATAATATTAATATTATTAATAATAATATTAATATTATTAATAATAATATTAATATTAATATTTAAATTAGTAATAATATTAATATTATCTATAGATATAAATTTGTAAGTATTCATAATTTAGACTTTATATATAGATACAAATTCATACGTAATTTAAATTTATATTTTACTTATCAACAAAGATTCATAGGTAATTACAACTTTAAACTTTACTTATAGATATAAATTCGTAAATAATCAGAACTTATATTTTAAATACATATACATATATCTAGGTGATCAAAACTTGTATTTTATCTATGAATACAAATACGTAGATAATAATTTATGAATAATATTAAATTTATCTATAAAATTATATTTGTAAGTAATAATCGATAGAAAAACTTACAAAATTATATTCATAAGTAATAATCGATAGATAAATTAAAAAAAATTTGTAGGAATAATTTCTATACTTTAATATTTTGATTATTATTTTGTAAAGTTTTTGATGAAAATTGTAATTACTATTTTCATTCACACAACCTAATGTTTTGTACACCTATATGCTTTTGTAAGTAATATATAGATTACATCACTTATACTTCATATTTATCATTCTTGTTAAATACATCACATGTTTTCTATACTACTATTTATCAAACTTTAGTCTAGTTAATTTTTCTTAAGTTTCCTAATATACGTTTTTATGATTATACATTTTTATACTATTTAAAAATTTAAATCACTTTATATTCTTTTAATTCAATCTAATTCAAATCGATCAATATTTATAAGCTATATTTAAATATACCATAAATCATGTTTTGAATTTTGAAATGTAAGTTTCAACTTTTTAACACGACTTTATAGAAATGGCAAGCCATTCATTCTTAATAACTATATAGAACAATGACATTATTCGTCAATGGGTTTGTTCAATGTTGTCATACTAAACAAAAATTAAAATCATAAACACAAATAACTAACTTATGTAATGAGACTAGATGATCCAAAGCAAAATAAAGGTGTGAGATGTGAGACAGACAATAACAATAGTGACCAATGACAACCACAATGAAAACTACAAAAAAGTATACGAAAACATAAATATAAATGGAGAACAATGCAAACAAAGGTGGTTAAAGGCAATGGAGACATTAGAGAGTACAAAGGGTGCTAATAGGAAAGTGAGCAAATAGTGCAAGCCAAAAGAAAAAGATTAAAGACAAGTTTAATACAACTCAATCACAATTCTTTTAATAATAATCGTCAAAAAGTATATACATATAATCATTATTATTAATACTTTTAACAACTGTTATTAAAAGAATCGTCATTTTAAGTTAAACATAATTATAAAATTGTCATTACGCTTTTTTGAACAATGATCATTAGTAAAAAAACGCTTTCTACATTGGTTTTAGAAGATACTTTATGTCGGTTTTGGAATCGATGTTAATATGACGTTAAAAGTCTTGTATTTTTTTTACTTCGACTCTATAACTGATGTTGTATGTGCATATACTACATCGGTTGATAAATAAATCACCAACATAAAATTCTAATCAAAATAACACTCTGGAAGAGATACTACATCGGTTGTAGCTCCTAATCAACGTAGTATCTATCCTATTACATCAGTTGGAAGCCCACAACCTATGTAATAGGGCTATTTTTTAAAAAAAGAAAATTCAGAAAAAAAAAATCCAGAATTTTTCAGAATCGCTTTGATAAATCTCCAATACATACAAAGAAAAACCACAACAATTTCCAGAACTTTTTGACACGTATAAATAGGTGAAATAATAGGCTAAAATCTAAAAAAATATACAAAAATATAAAAAAGATAAAAAAGTAGTGTAAACGATGGAATTTTGGAAAAAAAATTCCGAAATCCCTTACGGAATGGCCTAGGAGTTTCGTTACGCAAAATTTTTCCGTCCAAAAATTTTTGAAACCCAAAATTTATGATACAAACATCCAGAAAGCATTCCAAGCATACAAAGATAAGAAAACATACCTCTTGTAGACAATGAGAGCAAAACCAATGAACACAAATCGACCCAAACGAAATCTACCAAAACCAGAAAATGCAAAAATGGAGTAAATGAAACCACAAAAAGACAATGAGAGCAAAGGAAAATGGGAGAGAACAACACGCGATGAAGAAAACCACGTACCAGTGAGAACATGAGCAAGAAAGCGAGACAGAATGCAAGAGAGAATGCATGAGAGAGAAAATGACAGCATGAGTGAGAGAGAATTGTGAAGAAGCAACATCCACAAGAGTGAAAATGAGGGAGGGAGACAAAAAGTGTAAGAGTAAAAACAGTGTGCGAGAGCGTAAAAATAAAGGACTATTACGTTAGTTACTACTCAATAACTGACGTAATAAGATACAACGTCAATTCTGGGGTCAACAGACGTTGTATCTAAATCTTAAATTCAAAATTTGAGAATTTTAAAATAGCGAGGGACATATTACATCGTTAAGCAATAGAAATGACGTAATATCCTCCCTATATTACGTTAGTTCTACTGTTTAACCGACGTAGTATCTCCCCCGCCATTTAAAAATTTTCAAATTTTGAACTTTTATTTTTTTCAATCTTTTTCTACGTCGATTATTTGTGGAACCGACATAAAATATAATATATTATGTTGATTTTGTGTAATCCGACATAATATTTCTTCAAATATTTATAAAAATATCACCTTATTTTTTACTATGTCGATTTGAGTTTTAACTGTCATTATACGTTGACGTTGAATAGTGTTATTCTACTAGTGGATTCCTTATCAATTAACATAGAAAATGTTGTGAGTGAAAAATTTTACACTAATGAAATCACATATAGATATAAAAGACAAACAAAATAACAATAAGCTATAAATAGAATTGATAAGAAAGAAGAATAAAAAAAATTAACACCAAAAAAGAAAATTGTGATAAGACTTGAGAATGGAAGAAGTCACGCATCTCTAAGATAATCACTTAGGATGAATCACTACTTCAATCCTAAGATAAAAAATAACACTTAAGAAAGTGGTCACGGCCAGAATAACTTTTACAAATCTCTCAAATTGGGAACAAAATTCGTATAATTTTATTTTCTTAAATAAATATCTGAAAGGAAAGAATTGATATTAGTATCTAATACTTGTATGTTTCAATATTTACCACAGTCTATGCCTCTCTTTCTAAAAGTACCCATGACAAACAAATGAAAATATGGATTAGTTTAAGATATTGTTTGTCTTCTTTGAAGTTAGGTAGGTGAATGTTTGATGAGAAACTTTTGTTTCATCCCTAGATTTTTTAGAATTTAATCTGACGGTTAGATTTTAGTATTTTTTTTTCTAATATCTTCCCAAGTTTGACCCTTTTTTTGTGTTAAAAAATCCAGCACCTTTTGCCACTACACTTCTCTGTCAGCTCCTAAACCCAAATGGGAAAAATCTCATTTGGGTAAATTTCACACCGAATTTACCTCTGTGAAGGAGATGCATCAAAAAAAGAAGAGAATTTTGCCTTGAGGGTTTGAACCTTATCTCAGTTATTGAAGACAGGAGAATCTTAACTCCATAACTCCATCATAAATTTATGGAGACAATTTCCCTTCACAGCCTCCGTACAACTTATTAAAAATAAATAAATAATGAAAACAAATTGGCGAGCATTTGCATGTGATGAGTATGCACCTGAGGCTGCGCCATCCCCATTTGTCAAAAAATGCTTACCTTCTCTTTTCTCTCACTGTCTTCTTTCCTTCTGAAAGCGAACGTGGAGTGTTCTTTTTCTTAATGCTTTAAACCAACACAAACTTCACAAGAAAATTTGCCCCATGATATTTTTCATTGTGTGGTCCTTGATGCATAATAACAAACATGAAATAAGTTTTATCAAGTATTTGTGATACTAATTCAACTTTATTAACCTTAGTAAAAAGTAAAATATTTTTTTAGTAAATAAATATTTTATTTAATGTCATATTATCTTGGTTCTTTGCAAAATCAATACCGAAAGAGCATGTCACTGTGACATTAAGGGACACAAGCTTTAAATGCGAGTTGGTTGAAGGCAGTTTCATTTCATTTCCTCTCAAGTCTTACACATTAAGTATTTATGGAATGGAAGAGAAAAAACTCGTTATCTTCCTCTTCTTCTATACATTACTATTATTACTATATATACACTCACACTTAACTCTTCCATAAACCCAAATCTGTAACACAGACCGAACATCACTCCAATTTCTGAGATACCCATATGGAGTCTGTGCCAAATCAATGCCCTTTCACGGGTTTCTTGGGGAATTTCGTCGAGAAGGTCAAAAGGGTCGGTACCCTCTTCGTCTCTGCCATCATTGGGAACATCTTATCTGCGATCTTGACCTTCTGCTTTGCATTAGGTACGGCCCCGTTCCCATTTCACCAAATTCTCGATCTGCTATGAAGATATTGTCTTTGCCATTGTGATTGCAGTGTTCTGTTATGGATGCGTGTTGTCTTGTTTGTTGGCAATTGTAGTTTTTGCATACGTATACATTTCTGTTTTATTCAATTTTGTTCTGTTTTGTGGGGGCGAAAAATGAGAACTTGAATGTGGGTTTGTGTTGTATTGTTCTTCAATTTGTTGCTTATGTCCATTTTCTAGATCAAGTTTGTGTCTATTTTAAAAATCATCGGAAATCAGTAATTCTCTTATAATTTTTATCTTGAAATTCCAAACTCAGACAGTATTTTGGTGTTAATAAGGTTTATTGGATTGGTTGTTTTGTTGGCAGTGGGAACTTTGTTGGGGGCTATGACTGGAGCTTTGATAGGCCAAGAGACAGAGAGTGGCTTCATTCGAGGGGCTGCTGTTGGTGCCATATCAGGAGCTGTTTTCTCCATTGAAGTGTTTGAATCTTCACTTGTTCTTTGGAAATCTGACGAATCTGGAATTGGGTGTGCCTTATACTTGGTGAGTGAGTGACTTGGTTTCATTTTCAAGGCATCTTTAATTGCTGATTTCTTTGCTTGGTCCCATGAGATTTTATTGTCATTTTCACTAGCAAGTTGAGCAATCTAATCATCTTCAATTATGTAATACAGATTGATGTTTTTGCCAGCCTATTGAGTGGGAGACTAGTGCGTGAAAGAATAGGTCCAGCCATGTTGAGTGCTGTCCAAAGTCAGGTAATTTTTTAATACAATGTAAAGAAAAATTTGGTTATGCAATTTGCATCATCTTGCTTATGCTTTTCTCTTACTTTCTCAGATGGGTGCTGTTGAGATAAGCTTTGATGAGGTTCAAAACCTCTTTGACATTGGTGTGGCCAAAGGCTTACCGAGAGATTCAGTTGAAAAGATCCCAACGATCACAATTACAGCTGACAACAATGTTGATGCTTCTGGGGAGAGAGTTTCATGTTCTGTTTGCCTCCAGGTCTGTATATGATGACACTGTTCTTTTGGGCCAAACCACTATTTTAGTCTCTCAAAAGGAATAATTTTGCCACATTATAGTCTTCAAAAGTTAGAAAATTAAAAAGGCCACTCTAAGTTATTCAATAACTTTAGTTCAAAATTCAAAAAAAGCTGTCTTAAATGATAATATTAATATATATTTAAGGATTTAGTTGACATTAAGTAATTAAACTTAAAGCTTTGTTTTGAAACTTTTTTTAGTTTTAAAATGCTCTTAGACTTGTTTTTCTTCTTAATACATTGAAGTGGTGTTAAGGTTTTTTTTATGGTGGTGGCAAAAAGAGTTGCTAAGCTTGTGCATTTTGAAATTGGTATTTGTGAAACTGTGGATTTGCAGGACTTTCAGCTTGGGGAGACTGGTAGAAGTTTACCTCATTGTCATCACATGTTTCACCTACCTTGCATTGATAAGTGGCTGATCAAGCATGCTTCTTGTCCATTATGCAGAAGGGATCTGTGATTTTGTATATGCAAAGTGCAAACCTTATAAAAATAGCTAGGTTCTTTCATTTTTTAGATATAAGGGAATTTACTGTTAGGAATGTATAATATGGTTATATGTAGCAGGATTAGGAACCGACCATCCCATGCCATTCGTGAGTGGCGTCACAGTAATAATTTGCTAAAGAAAATTTTGACGTAAACCAGCTTCCATTTCTTGTATAGGGGTTAGAATAAGATATTATAAGAACAAAAACTTCGCACCTAGTGTCAATTAAAAGAACGAGGAGTTTAAGACGATTTATTTAGATCACATTGTAACATATAAAAAGATATCAAAGGGTTGTTTATTAGTTGTTATTTTATTTAAAATATTTAATTAATGAGAAAAAAAAGAGCAAACAAAAGTCAATTAAAGATAAGTTAATAACTTTTAATGATAATTTTTTAATGTTTTATTTTGGAAAATATTTTTATTATGGAAAAATTTATTTATCCTTTCACTTTAAGCATTTGACTAAACATATTATCTAAAGAAAATCTCCATAAAATTTGTTTACCAATTGTTACTCTACGTGACTTCATAAAATTACCAATTGTTTACAACTTTCCTGTATTCAGTTAGCTTAGCATAGAGTAAGAAGCTCTTTTTTTTCTTTTATCAGCAATAAGCTCTTTGGATTGAACTAATGAACTAAAAAAATCAAAGCAAATATATCTTTCTCGTCACTAGTCTTGAGGGAATCATTCATCCGTGATGACTAACCAATTGCATAATTGGGACAGATACCTACTATTATAGCTAAGCATTTGATAATAATGGAGAAAAAGATTAGTGAGAAAGTGTAATTAATTTGGAACTTGAGATGTCATTTGTTTAACTCTATATACAATAATATATATATTTGAAAATTTTGAACTTTTTATTATTTTAAAAGGACTTTACTTTGAAGTTTTATTTTATCTTTATTAATGGATGCAGCAAGGCATTTGATTAAGCGTGACTTCCTAATTTTAAGCAAAATCAATCTTGCTGAAGTAAGATATATTTGTCCCTAGAGTGAGAAGTTAAGAAGATAAAGAAGTTCATAAATATCTTTTATTTAGGTCCATTAAAATTCTTATAAAATAAAGATATAACAAGATGTTGTACATAAATTTTTCAAGCAAAATAGATAAAGAGAGACTTTTTGTCTAGAGGAAATCACTCTCTAATGAGAATGAGTAATTAATTTCATTTTTTTTATTAGGATTGGATGTAACTAATACATATATAAACACTTAATTTTAAATTTATCAAATATTTAAATTACATTTTTTTTCTCCATGTTTAATATTTGTAATAGTTTGATCTCCTTTGACTTGATTGACTTGGATTAGTTTCACATTAGAAATCTTTTAAACTTATAGAACACCTAATTAAAACTAATGTTAAGAATAAATTGATTTTAATTAGGCATTTTTGAAACTTTTTATCTAAAATATTGATCGATTGTGCAAAGGGATTCCTATTATGTGAAATCAATTTTAGTCATTTACTTAAAAAAATAATATTTGAATAATTTAATAAATTGATGACATGATTAGTATTTATATGGATTTTGTGTAATTCAACCATAATATATACCTTCATATGTTACATCCTTATGAAAGAGAATAATCTATTTTCCTCATTTCATTATAGTTTATATATAACAAATATAAGAGTATAATTAAGTTATAATCAAGCAAACTAATCATATTATAATCTAAAAACCTAATTAGACTATAATCAGGGAAACTAATTAGGCTAACAAAAATATATATTTAATAATAATAATATGCACAATCTTGCACATATATGTACCATATATATGCTAACACACCCACAGTAGAAGCGGAAGGTCGCCGAATGCTTAGATTGTCCCGAAAATCTTCAAATAACACCAACGGAAGACCTTTGGTATATATATCGGCAATCTGATAACATGATGGGACATGTAACACTCAAACCTGGCCACGAGCCACCTTTTCCCGTACAAAATGTATATCTATCTCAATATGCTTAGTAAGTACGTTGATGCTGAAAAGGATTACCAGTTAGATATATGACACTAACATTATCACAATACACCAATGTAGCCTTCTGAATAGGACAATGAAACTCCAATAACAAGTTTCACAACCAACATGACTCAGAAACCACATTGGCAACCCCTCGGTATTTTGCCTTTGCACTTGAACGGGATAAAGTAGTTTGACGTTTAGCGAACCAAGAGATTAAGTTATCACCCAGGAAAACACAATAATCCGATGTTGAATGTCGTATGTCAGGGCACCCACCCCAATTAACATCAGTATATGAAATAAGAGTGGATGTGGAAAACGGACAAAGGTGACAACCAAAATCCATAGTACTCTGTATGTAGCGCAAAATGCATTTAAGAGCATGCATGTGCTCCTCTCGTGGGTCATGCATGAATAAGCATATCTGTTGTACAACATAAGTAATATCGGGTCTTGTGAATATAAGGTATTGAAGTGCCCCTACAAGTCTCCTATACAGAGATGGATCCTCAACAGGTTTGCTCATAGTAGCACCAAGCTTTGATTTTGTATCAACCAAAGTAGGAGATGACTTACACGATGATATGCCGGTGCGATCAATGATCTACGTAGCATATTTCTTTTGAGATAAAAATAAACCACCTGAATGACGAGTGACTGCAATGCCCAGAAAATAGCTCAACGGGCCCAAGTCCTTCATAGCAAATTCCGAGCTAAGAAGAGAGATGATAGATTGACGAAGTTCATTAGAGGAAGCAGTCAAAATGATATCATCAACATATAATAAAATATAAGCCATAGAAATACCGCTGCGATAAATGAACAGAGAATGGTCTGAAGTATTATGAGAAAACCCAAGAGTGTGGATATAGTCAACAAATCTCTTATACCAAGGCCTCAGAGCCTGTTTCAGCCCATAAAGAGATTTCTTCTGCAAACACACATGATCAGGTTTATCACGATCCCTGTACCCCAAAGGTTGATACATGTAAACCATCTCCCTGAGTTCTCCATGTACGAACGCATTTTTTACGTCAAGTTGATGAATTGACCAAGCCTTAGAAAGAGCCAAACTAAGAACTGCGTGAATAGTCACCGGTTTGACTACCGAACTAAACGTCTCACCACAATCCATGCCAACCTGTTGAGTTTTACTATCACCTACAAGACGGGCTTTATGCCTCTCAAATGAACCATCAGATTTTTCTTTATAAGCAAAAATCCACATAGTTGATGTTAACATTTGTAGGACGGGACACCAACTCCCACGTTTTATTTTTAATAAGAGCATTATATTCATCATCCATAGCCATTTTCCAATTCGGGTCACGAAGAGCAAACACAGAATTACTGGGTCGAGGGGATTTAGACACTGATGTAAGAAGGTTGAAATACTTCTTAGGCTTATAAATCCCATGTTGACTCCTAGTAACAGGACCTGTGGGTAGACTAGAGTGAGAGATTGGAGGTGGATGACGAAGAGAGTTAGGTGAGAGAGTGGAAGTAGAAGTTGGGCTTGAGGAGATGGGCTAAGGAGAGGGAGGAAGGGGTGCAATCTGTGAGTTTATTGGAGTATTGAAATGATGGACCATGTAAGGTGATGACCCATCATCTAAAAATCGATAAGTGTGATTTTGAGGAGTATGTACCTCTATAAAAGGAAATTGTGTCTCATCAAATAAGACATGACGACTAATAATGATTTTTCTAGATGTCAAATCGAAGCATTTATACCCATGATGATGTGAAGGATTCCCAAAAAAAAAAAAACACAAGGAGTTGAATGGGGTTGTAGTTTGTTTATAATTATAAAGGAAATAAGAGGATAACATAAACACCCAAACACCCGAAGATGGGAATAAGATGGATCTTTTTGGTAAAGAATGCAAAGAAGAGATTGATAATTTAATTGCTTATGAGGAAGTATATTGAGAATGTAAGTTGCCATTTGCAAAGCATGATGCCAAAATGAAAGGGGGAGAGAAGCATGGGCCAATAAGGTACGAACAATATTGTTGATCGTACGACTTTGTTTTCGGCTTTTCCATTTTAAGGGGATGTATGAGGACATGAAAGACGAAACGAAAGACCATTATTTTTAGAAAAGTCACAAAAGGAGCCATTATCAAATTCCGTGTCATTATCACATTATATAGTCTTTATGTCCCACTCAAATTGGGTTCAAATAAATGTCTTGAAATGCAAAAATGTGGAAAAAACTTTTGATTTTCGCGATAAAGGAAATGTCCACAAAAATTTAGAATAATCATCCACAAACAAGATATAATATCTATTACCATATGAACTCAAAATCGATGACGTCCAAAGATCACTATGTATAATATCAAATGACATATTAGTGCTAGAATTTGAAGCATAAAATAACAACTTAATGTGTTTTCCAAGAGGACAAGAATGAAAAATACGAATGTCTTTAATTTTATTACATTCAATCAATTTATTCTTCCTAAGGGAGTTAAAAACAGGTGCTTCCGGGTGACCAAATGAGCAAAAGGGATGGTGCTAAAGTAACAAAAGTAGATTGAGAAGTATCTGGATTTGTAATGGGATAAAGCTCACCCCAACTTTCACACCGCTTACCGGCTTCCCCGTCTGAAAATCCTTCATAGAAAAACCAAAGGGATCAAATTCAACAGAGACAAAGTTGTTAGTTGTAAATTTTATGACTGAAACCAAATTTTTAACAAGGTAAGGGGCATGAAAGACATTGTTTAATTTCAATGGAGGACACGAGGAAGATATTTCGTGTGACCGTAACCATGAATTAGAATCGATTGACCATTACCAACAATGATATCACATTTATTTCTCATATTGCAATAAGATGTGAGGTTACCTTGTGTGGATGTCAAGTGAGAAGTAGCACCTATGTCCATGTACCAATTTGCATCCGAAGGAGTAATACCAAGAGTGTGCATTGCGGCTTCGATGTCAGTTGGATTTGGAGCTTCCGTGTAGGCCTGTTGGGGTCTGGTCTCAACTATACCTTGTTATGGTTTCTGCTGCTGTCTAGAAGTGGGTCTAGCCTATTAATTAGAAGGATATGGACAATGAGGTATAGCCCAAGGAGCCCTAGGTGCCATCCAGGGCCACAACTGGAGCATTGATTGGAGGGTGTTGAACTGTTGGCTGCTACCCACCATCGTGACTGTAGCTACTGCCAATCTGACCACCACCGCGACTGTTGTTGCCTCGACTCGGACCACCACCACCCGCATTGCCCCCTCTGTTGGTACCCCCTTTTCGCCTCCGTGACCACCATTGTTGCTACAATTTTTCCCTCCATTATGATTGCGATTTCAGTTCCTCTTCCCACCATTAGTATTGTGGTTGGAAGAAGAATGATCAGAAATTTCATGAGTCATCCGAATAACGAGCAACCACGACAAATAAAGAACTTTGTGTCGCCTTCTTAGCAAGGTCGGCCTCTTCAAGAGTGAGCATCGAACAAACTTGATAGAATTTGGGTAACGGATCACTTTAGCGAATAAGAGTGGCCACATCTTTGTAGGGCTCAGTGAGACCAAATACTAATTAAAGAACAAGTCTATTGTTGTCAACAGAGAGAGTCGACATTCTTGAGTTGGTCCGACAGAGATTTGAGGTGTTGACAGTATGCAAAGACATGCTTAAAAATTTGTCATGTCTACATAAGTGAAATCATACTCAAGGGTGACGTCACAAGAGTGTTTGTTATCCTGAAATATTTCACGCAATCTATTCCAAGCCTCCATTGCCGTGGTGTCGGGTTCAAGAATTGTATGTAAAAGATCATGAGATATAGCGGCGTAAATCCACTATAGAACCATAGTGTCAAGAGTGGACTAAAGTTCTTTCTCCTCCTCTATTTGAAGTAACTTCTCCTTACCCTGTGTCAAAGGAATAATATGATTAATTACTCTATGGGAGAGTGCATGAATCTTAAAGAGTTCCGCCCATGTGGAATATTGTACATTCTCCATCTCAAGAGTGATAGGAACATGGTTCTTGATATTGGATACAACAAGAGTAAGACGAAAAGAAGATTTTGAGGTAGACATGATGATTGAGAAGATAGAGAGAAGAAGAAAAAGAAGAATGGGACGGAACTTGGCTGCAGAAGACAAAGAAAGGTAAGGATCTTTTTTAGAAATCTGATACCATGAAAGAGAATAATCCATTTTTCTCATTTCATTATAATAATCAATTTATATACAACAAATAAAAAAGTATAAGTAGTTATAATCAAGCAAACTAATCATACTATAATCTAATAACCTAATTAAACTATAATTAAAGAAACTAATTAGGAACAAAAATATACATTTAGTGATAATATTATGTACTATCTTAATTATGTACATATATAAGCTAACACCTTATATTCTTCTGGCAAATGTTTAACAGTCTTTTGAATAATTTGATTTCTTATCTTTTATCTTTATTTTTTTTTCTTTATTTCCATCTTTATCTTGTTATTTTATCTTTTTTATCTTTTTTTTATCTTTTTATCTTTTTTTATCTTTTATCTTTCACGGTTTATTTTACTTTTATCTCAGTGTTATTTCTTTACTTTTTTTTTTTACTTTATTTTTTAGT